>ENA-OQVM01000529-OQVM01000529.1-marine-metagenome-genome-assembly--contig:-NODE-529-length-58821-cov-5.925371_pt1 | contig 58821 bp, 51 predicted proteins | sample MGYA00237776_ERZ505498 | MGnify/ENA primary metagenome ERZ505498 (study PRJEB26159, sample SAMN06265151) | marine metagenome | isolation source: Helgoland LTER site | place: Germany:Helgoland, sampling...
CCGGCAACCCGGAAAATTTCAGCACCCGTTACCTCATCCCATTCCTGTTCTGCCTTCCAGCGTGCGATACCGCGCGCGGTTGCAGGTTCGGGTATTGTTGTCTCATCAACCCAGCCCTCAGCCTGATCAGGATAGATGGATGTTGCTGATACATAGCCTGTCCAGCCGGCAAACCCCTCAATGGCCTGCTTGTGGCGGGCCAGCACCGGGTCCCGTCCTGAAATAGCTGTAATCGTTGAAACTAGCGCTGATGCACCGGCTAGATGGTGGGCAAGGTCCGGCACATCTTCATCATCACTGAAAGGCAGGATAGTCCAGCCGCGCTGTTCATAATCAGATAAATTTTCTGGGGTTCGTGTGGTGCCAATAATCTGCCAGCCCTGCCGACTAAGCTGTTCTGCCAGATGAAGCCCGACATAGCCAAGCCCGAAAATAAAGATGGTGTTAGATGAACCTGTCATTTAGTTTTATCCTGTATGGGCGTCTTGGTGCCCCGTCAAAATCACAACCTGCCTCAGAGAGCATAAACAGGCATGACAGGAGCATCAACAGCGTGACGTCAGTCCCGTCCTCATTATTTTTGCATGGCGGTAATCTAGATGAAGCCGCGCGCTATTATGGTCATCATCTTGAAGATATGACAGACCTGTCAACAGGGATAAGTCCGCTTTCCTATCCGCTTGCCTCTGATCAGTTTAAGAGTGCCGACTGGCAAGCCCTGCCCCGCAAGACAGAAGAAGATAATTTGATTGCAGCAGCGCGCCGGGCCTATAATGTCGTTCAGACAGCCGAACTATGCCTTGGGTCTGGAAGCCAGTCCTTATTGCAGGCCGCAGCCCGTCTGATGGAGAGCGCCTGCACAGTTTGGATTCCTGCGCCAACTTATTCTGAGCATGGCCGTGTCTGGCAACAGGCGGGGCATAAGGTCGTTACATCTGCTGACATGCCTTGCGATGCCAGATGCGCTGTAATTGTAAACCCCAACAACCCTGATGGCAGGGTTTATGAGAGGGAGATATTACTGCAACTGGCAGATGAGCTATCTCAAAAGGGCGGCTTTCTGCTGCTAGATGAAGCGTTTATTGACTGTAACCCGGCACTCTCTCTTATGGCATCTGCTGATGTGAAGGGGCTGGTTATCCTGCGCTCGCTTGGTAAGTTTTTTGGGCTTGCGGGCTTGCGGGTTGGGTTTGCTGCTGGCCACAAGGATATTATCACGTCTCTGCGCCACCAGATAGGTCCCTGGCCGCTTGCAACGCCAAGCATCACGGCGGCGACATATGCTCTTAATGATGAAAAATGGGCGCATATGCACCGGCGTGAGCTGGCTGTTTTGCTGGACCGTATGCAACAGATATTGGCTGCTAGCCAGATAAAAATCATTGGCCGGACAGGGCTATTCATCACGGTTTCCGATCCGGATGCACGGGCGCTTCATGCTGTTCTGGCAGGGCAGGCAATCTGGGTGCGTGCTTTTGAGTATGAGCCGGAATGGCTGCGTTTTGGCCTAACAGCAGATGAGACTGTTTTTCGCAAAGTGACTGCCTGTCTTATCAAATGGCGCAGACAGACAAAAGACTGACGGATTGCTGTTGACATTTGGGGCGAATTTGATGACTTGTTAATGTTAAGACATTGCATTGGTGGCTGTGGCGCTCAAGCGTCATGCCTTAATGAGGGAATGAGGTGAGGATGAAACAAGACATCCAAAACCTGAGCCGTCCCCGCGACTGTAAGTAATGTGTTTCTGCACCAGAAGTGCCACTGGCGATGCGTATTGCAAGCTGGGAAGGCGGGGCGGAGGCAAAACATTGCGAGCCAGGAGACCTGCCAGAGCGTGTTTCGATGATTTTTACAGCCGGGGATCGCTGTGAAAAGAAATAACAGGCCTAAAATGGTCTGTCTTTTCTTGTTTGCTTCACCCCTTCACGCTGAGTTATGGCGCAACGATACCGAAAGGCAAGGAAGCAGATGACATTTCCCACAAAGCTTATCTCAACAGGATTCATGAGCATTTCACTGGCAAGCCTTTATGCAGCCCCAGCGCTCGCCCATCACCCTATTGGCGGGATGGCACCTCAAACAATCTGGCATGGATTTCTGTCTGGTATTGCCCACCCCATTATCGGGTTTGACCATCTTGCCTTTATTCTTGCTTTTGGCCTAATGACAGCTTTTGTAAAGCATCAGTTTGGCGCAGCGTTGTTATTTGTTGCTGCTATGACATGCGGCACATTACTGTTGCTTACAGGCGGCACATTACCACTGGCTGAGCTTGTCATTTCTTCCTCTATTGTGCTGACGGGAATTCTGGTGATGCGGGGTGTTCGCGTCTCCTATCCGGTCATTGGCGCTATTGCGGTATCGGCTGGCCTATTTCACGGGTTTGCGTTTGGCGCGGCAGTGATTGGCTCTGAGACAACTCCAATTCTGGGTTATCTTGCTGGTTTGGGATTTGTTCAGCTTGGTCTTGTCTGTGGTATGGGGTTTGTTGCCCGTACACTCTGGAAGGCAACAGATGCGCTGGCTCTGAAGCCGCGCCTGTCTGGTGCTCTGGTCGCAGGCGTAGGGCTGGTCTTTTTGCTTGAGCATATTGAAGGTATGGTCCTTTAGGGCCATCTGACTTTTTTTCTCATCACTTCATCACTAAAATAGCCCGGCTATACGGCTCGTGTAGCAGGGCAGGTTCAGGGTTATCCATGTCTCTTGCACAACCAATTTCTGCAACGGTTATCACAGGCTTTCTCGGCGCTGGTAAAACAACATTGATCAAACGCTTGCTCAGTGAGACTACTGGCAAACGTCTGGCTCTGATTATCAATGAATTCGGGGATGTTGGCATTGATGCCAGCATGATTTCTGACCTTGGCGCTGAAGATGATGGGTGCGGTGTTCCCTCATGCCGTGATGAAGATATTATTGAGCTGGCAAATGGATGTATCTGTTGCACCGTGGCTGATGATTTCCTGCCAACAATGCAACAGCTTCTGGCCCAAGATCCGCCGCCTGATCATATCGTGATTGAAACATCTGGCCTTGCGCTACCACAGCCTCTGGTTCAGGCCTTTAATTGGCCGGACATCCGTGCCTCTGTTCGCCTTGATGGGGTGATTACCCTAGTTGATGGGCCAGCAATTCAGGCTGGTGGATTTGTTCAGGATATGGCTGCGCTTGATGCACAGAGACAAGCAGATGAAGAGCTGGATCATGAAAGCCCAATCGAAGAGCTATTTTCTGACCAGCTGGAAGCTGCCAATCTGATCCTTCTTTCCAAATCAGATTTGCTTGATGCGGAGGCTATTGCGTCGGTCAGTCAGACAATCAGTCAGTCATTATCTCACAAGACACCTATTGTGCCTGTTTCAGCCCATACAGCCTCACTCCCGGCGCTCCTCGGGCTTGGGCTAGAAGATGAAGCCTTTGCCCGCTCCGCTCATTCTCATCATCATCATGATGACCATGACCATGACCATGACCATCATCATCATCACGAGCATGGTCATGATGCGTTTGAGAGCCGGATCCTGATTTTGCCAGCACTCGAAGACGGGCCTGCCTTTGTTGGCAAGCTGTCAGATGTTGCCGAAGAATTTGGCGTATTGCGTGCCAAAGGTAGACTTGCTGTTACAGGTAAAATGCTGCCGCTTATCGTTCAGGCGGTCGGTCGCCGTGTTGATAGCTATTTCGGCAAGGCAGGGCCAAAAGACCGCAATGATGGTACGAGCGCGCTGGTTGTCATTGGCCCCTCCGGCATGGATTTTGAGGGCATTGCCAGCGCACTTGGCGGTAGCTGGCAGTCGGCATAAGCTTATGCATCTTCTGAATATTGAGCAATCTGGCGCGCTTTATGATAGCGCAGAGGCTGTTGATCTTGATATTCCTGCAGGTGATATTATTTGCCTGAGCTCTGCTGATACAGATATTGCCCTGCTTGCTTATGCTGCCCGCCGATATGCGGATGCAGTCCCCATAGATGGGGTTTTGCCATCTGCCAGCCCGTCTAATAGGCCAACGATACGATTGGCAAATTACCTGTCGCTATCACATCCCTATTCAGTAGACCTGTTTGCTGAAAAAACCTGTTCTACGGCGAAAATTATTGTCATTCGGTTGCTTGGTGGCAGCAGTTACTGGCGCTATGGTGTTGAACGGTTTCACCAGCTTGCCAGCATAGCTGGCATGAAACTCATTCTGGTTTCAGGAGACGGCAAACCAGACCCAGAGCTCGACCAACTGTCATCAGTTAGCCCTGACGTCTGCAAGGCTGTTGCCGGTTATTTTGAGGCAGGCGGCGCGCTGAATGCTGATAGGCTAATCGGGTTTCTGGCTGACCTTCTCAGCAATGACGAGCAGGACGCAATGAGCGCCCGGCTACCACATCACCCTGTTATGCAGGCAGGCCTATACCTTCCGCATTCCGATAGCGCTGCAGTGCCAAGCCTTGATGAGGTGTTAGCTAAGGCGGGTGATACAACCCGCCCCGTTGCCGCTATTGTGTTTTACCGCGCGCTCTATCAGTCCGGTGACACTGCTCCGATAGATAGTCTAGCAGCATCGCTTGCCGCCCAGAATATGACGGTTATCTGTTTGTTTGTTGCCTCATTGAAACAGCCAGAATCAGCAGAAATCTGCGCTGATATTCTCAGCCGTGCTGGCACTGATATCATTTTAAATACTACAAGCTTTGCTGTTTCAGACCCTGATACAGCTACGATAGCGCAGGAGAGTAATGACCGGTCTCCGGGGCCTTTTGGGGCCTGTGATGCGCCGGTCTTTCAGGTTGTGCTGTCATCCATGCGGAGCGATGACTGGCAGGCGTCTATGGCGGGCCTTAGTGCGCGCGATCTTGCGATGCATGTTGCCCTGCCGGAACTTGATGGGCGGGTGTTAACGCGGGCACTGGCGTTCAAAAAAACGCCGGAACGTGATGCTCTGACAGGCGCAATGCTTACCGGCTATGATGTATGTGGTGATAGGGCAGATTATATTGCGAGCCTATCGGCAAACTGGGCGCGCTTGCGAAGAACGCCATCAGCTAAGACATCTGTTGCGCTCATTCTGGCAAATTATCCCAATAAAGATGGGCGTATTGCCAATGGTGTTGGGCTTGATACACCAGAAAGTGCGCTTCATATCCTGCAATGTCTTCGCGCAGACGGCTATCATATAGAGGGCCTGCCGGACAGCTCGGCGCAGTTAATCGAGGCGCTAAAAGCCGGGCCAACAAATGCAGGCTGGCAGGGCCGTATTGCAACCCACCACCTTAGCCTATCAGATTATCAGCAGCGTTTTACAGCCCTGCCAGAAGAGGTAAGGGAGGCAATTTTATCCCGCTGGGGCGCGCCAGAAAAGGACCCCATGTCAGATGGCAGTCGCTTTTATCTGCCACTATTGTCTTATGGCAACGCTTTTGTTGGCGTCCAGCCAGCACGTGGCTATCAGATAGATCCCAAAGCAAGCTATCATTCTCCTGACCTTGTGCCGCCGCATCATTATCTCGCTTTTTATTTTTACTTGCGAGAGCAGGTTAATATCGATGCTGTGATGCATGTCGGAAAGCATGGCAATCTTGAATGGCTGCCGGGCAAGGCGCTTGCCTTATCGCAGGCTTGTCTGCCCGAAGCTATTCTGGGCCCTATCCCGCATCTCTACCCCTTTATTGTAAATGATCCTGGTGAGGGCGCGCAGGCTAAACGCCGGACATCAGCTGTTATTCTTGACCATCTGACGCCGCCCCTTATGCAAGCTGGCGCGCTTGAAAGTCTGGCGGCACTGGAAAGTCTGATGGATGAGTATTATGAAGCAGCTGGCATGGATGCAACGCGCGCCAAGGCTCTGATGGATGATATTTTGGCACAGTCAGATCAGATGGGTCTGACAAAAGATTGCGCGTTTGAGAGCACTGACAGCCCGGCAGAAAAATTGATGAAGCTGGATAATTATCTGTGTGATTTAAAAGAACTTCAAATCCGTGACGGCTTGCATATTTATGGCAAGCTACCAGATGCTGGCCAGACTGATGCACTTATTGCTGCTATCATGCGCAGTCCGCGCGGGCTGAGTGACGCAGCAGACGCCTCTTTGGTGCGGGTGCTAGCAGATGAGCTTGGTCTTCTGCACGGCTTTGACCCACTTGCCGCTGAAAAAGCAGAACCATGGGAGGGGGCGCGCCCTAATATTCTGCGTGATATTAGTGATAATGTCTGGCGCACGAATGGTGATACGGTTGAGCGGCTGGATGCCCTTGCGCTCCAGCTTGTCAGTGCGCCGGAAAACGCGCCTCAGATTGGCCCGCAGCTAACAGCGTTGCTGGCAGGCACTGGGGCTGCTGTTCGGCGCGGGATTACGCTCTCTGCTGAGATGGAAAAACGCTCTTTATTAAGAGCGCTGGACGGCAAGTATATTCCCGCTGGACCGTCTGGCGCGCCGACACGCGGACGCCCAGAAATTCTGCCAACAGGGCGTAATTTTTATTCACTGGATAGTCGCGCCCTGCCAACACCAACTGCATGGCGTATTGGCTGGGCATCGGCCACTGCGTTGCTGGAACGGTTTGTTATGGATGAGGGCTGCTGGCCGCGCTCGCTCGCATTATCTGCGTGGGGTACGGCCAATATGCGCACGGGCGGTGATGACATTGCACAGGCGCTAGCGTTGCTGGGGGTGCAGCCAGTCTGGGATTCGCATAGTCGGCGCGTCACAGGGTTTGACGTCATGCCGCTTTCTGTTCTCGACCGTCCACGTGTTGATGTCACATTGCGCTGTTCAGGATTTTTTAGAGATGCATTTCCGGCTCAGATTCAGCTTCTTGATAGAGCCATGCGCGCTGTTGCTGGCTTGGATGAGCCAGAAGATATGAACCCGCTTGCTGCGTCAGTAACAGCAACGAAGAACGCGCTGATGGCAAAAGGTATGAGCGAGGCAGAGGCTGAAAACCGTGCCTCCATCCGTATCTTCTCCGCCAAACCCGGTGCTTATGGTGCGGGTCTTCAAACCCTAATTGATGAAGGTGTGTGGGAGAAGACTTCTGATTTTGCAGACGCTTTTATGGCGTGGTCTTCTTATGGCTATGGTGAGGGGCGCGAGGGAATCCAAGCAGGTGATATGCTGACTGAGAGGCTTGGTGCCACTGACGGTGTAATTCATAACCAAGATAATCGTGAACATGATATTCTAGATAGCGATGATTATTACCAGTTCATCGGCGGTCTGAGCGCATCGATTGAAACGATAAAGGGGCATGCTGTTCCGATTTATCATAATGACCATAGTAATACTGAACGCCCGATTATCAGGGCTCTCTCCGAAGAATTGGGGCGGGTTGTGCGGGGCCGCGCCAGCAACCCAAAATGGATAGAAGGTGTGATGCGGCATGGTTATAAAGGGGCCTTTGAGATATCAGCAACGCTTGATTATCTATTTGCGTTTGCTGCAACAACAGGTCAGGTTGAAGAGCATCACTTCTCACAGCTTTATGAGGCATGGGTTGATGATAAGACAGTCTCTGCGTTTCTTCAGAAGGCTAATCCTGATGCATGGCAGGACATTCTTGCCCGCTTTTCAGATGCGATTGACCGAGGGCTGTGGCATCCTCGCCGAAATGATATCCCTGACAGGCTGGGCCGATAAGAGTTGGCCTGTTCCAGAATGAGCCGCGCGCTAATAAGAGAGGTAAGAAAATGAGTGATACCGCAGCAGATAGCAGCCGTCATAATGAAAAAATGGCGAAGAAAAAAGCAGCACGCGATAAAATTATGGCAACCAAGACAGATGAAAAAGGTCTTGTGATCGTCCATACCGGCAAGGGTAAGGGGAAATCCAGTTCTGCCTTTGGGATGATTTTCCGCTGTATTTCGCATCAGATGCGCTGTGCTGTCGTGCAATTTATCAAGGGCGGCATGCATACAGGTGAACGTGTTCTGATAGAGGAACATTTTTCAGATATTTGCCAATTTCATACTATGGGTGAGGGCTTCACCTGGGAAACTCAGGATAAGGACAGAGACATTGCTGCAGCCCAGAAGGCATGGGAAATGGCAAAATCGCTCATCCGTGATGCGGATAATAAAATGGTCTTACTGGATGAAATCAATATTGCCTTGCGGTACGGCTATATTGAAATTGACGAGGTCATTCAGTTTTTAAAGACAGAAAAGCCAGCGATGACCCATGTCGTTCTGACCGGAAGAAATGCAGCAGACGAGTTGCTTGAGATGGCTGACCTTGCGACTGAAATGACATTGCTGTCTCATCCCTTCCGTTCAGGGATTAAAGCCCAGCAGGGTGTTGAATTTTAATGACAGCGTCTGTGATGTTGCAAGGCGCAGGCTCGAACGTCGGCAAGTCATTGCTGGTAGCAGGTCTCTGCCGTCATTTTGCCCGTCAGGGAATAACTGTCCGCCCTTTCAAGCCTCAGAATATGTCCAATAATGCAGCTGTGACGCAAAATGGCGGCGAAATAGGCCGTGCACAAGCCCTGCAGGCGCGCGCCTGTTTTGCAGCCCCCCATACAGATATGAACCCTGTTCTGCTGAAACCCCAGACTGAGACGGGCGCGCAGATTATTGTCAATGGCGCGGTGTTCGGCACCATGAAAGCGCGGGAATATGGCAGTCGGAAAGCTGACCTTCTGCCAGCTGTAACAGCCGCTTATGACCGGCTATCAGCGGGATGCGATCTCGTCATTATCGAAGGGGCAGGAAGTCCGGCTGAAATTAATCTGCGGCAGGGTGATATTGCCAATATGGGATTTGCTGAAGCGCGTGATATCCCTGTTATCATGATAGGGGATATTGACCGTGGCGGCGTGATTGCCTCTCTGGTTGGGACAGGTGTTGTGCTTGATGTAGCAGACCAAGCTCGCATTAAGGGCTTTGTTGTGAATAAATTCAGAGGCGATACAAGCCTGTTTCATGATGGCATGAAAATGATTGCCGATGCGACAGGCTGGCAGGCGCTGGGGATTCTCCCCTGGTTTGAGGCAGCCCGCTGTTTGCCAGCAGAAGATATTTTAGACCTATCTGGCAAGGCAGATACAAAAGTGCATGCAGGCGCAGTGAAGGTTGCTGTTCCGGTGTTAAAACGGATTGCAAATTTTGACGATTTAGACCCTTTGGTATCAGACCCTAATATTGCTGTAACCCTGTTGGAGCAGGGTGAGCCTGTGCCGGCTGATACAGATCTTGTCCTCCTTTGTGGCTCGAAAGCAACAATTGCTGATATGGCTTATTTGCATAGGATGGGCTGGGCTGCTGATATTGCCGCCCATGTCAGGCGCGGCGGCCATGTAATGGGACTATGTGGCGGCTATCAGATGCTGGGGAAGACGATTTCGGACCCGCACGGAATTGAAGGGCCAGCTGGCTCCATAGAGGGGCTTGGCCTACTGGATATCTCAACTATTCTGGAAGGCGATAAAACAGTTCGTCTCTGTACAGGCCATGATGTAGCAGGCAAGCTTCCCCTTCAGGGCTATGAAATTCATATGGGCGTGACAACAGGCGCAGATTGCGCCCGCCCTTTGGTCTGTATCGATAAAGATGCGGGGCGCGCTGTTGGTGATGGGGCTGTGAGTGCAAACGGTCTGGTTGCAGGCACCTATATGCATGGCTTATTTGCCAATGATGCATGGCGGCAGGCTTATTTTGCCTCATTTGGAAAACAGCTCGATAGCCATGTGTTTGATGATGTTATCGAGCAGGGGTTGAATGACCTTGCCGACCATCTGGCCGTGCATATGGATATGACCGAATTTTCCCGTATTGCCGGTCTTTAACCAGCAAAATAACCAGTAAGGTAGGCAAGCCCAAAACAGAGAATAGCACTCAGGATAAGGGCGGTTATTAATAGCCGCAGGGCGTGTGTAATATCGTTGGCGCTTGCATTATCGCGCCCCTCATGATTGAGCATGACGCCGTCAATCTGTCGCCCTTGATAGATGCGGGGGCCGCCTAATCTTAGCCCAAGGCATAACGCCATAGCCATTTCAGGCCAGCCGGCATTCGGCGATAAGTGACGCGGCGCATCAGCCTGCAGTAAGTCAATTCTGGCTGACCTGCCGCAGATCATAAGAAGAGCTGCTGTCAGGCGGGCTGGCACAAGATTTAACACATCATCACTAAGTGCCGCCGCCCAGCCAAAGGCGTAATAACGGCTGTTTTTATAACCAATCATGCTATCGGCAGTATTGATCATTTTATAGATAAATATCCCGGGCAATCCCAAAACAAGATACCAGAAAGCAGGGGCTATCACGCCATCAGAGAGATTCTCAGCTGTTGTTTCAATAGCCGCGCGCGATATGGCGTCGGGCGCCAGAGCGTCTGTTTTCCGCCCCACAATCATAGAGAGGTGGTAGCGAGCACTGCTTATATCACCTGATGAAAGTGGGCGTGCAACGGCTGCAACATGGTCGTATAAAGACCGGCCAGCTAATAAGATAGTGACCGCCACAAGCTGGGCAGATAATCCTAGAATACCATCTAATTGCTGCAGCGCCATCCCGGCACATCCTGCAAGAAGCACCAGACATAGCGCTGCTATGATGCCGGCTCTCTTGCGGTTTTTGCCAGATAGTTTGCGATTATTCAGGCGCTTCTCCAGAAATGAAATCGCACGACCGAATAACACAACCGGATGTGGCACAGTACGCCACAGCCAAACAGGCTCGCCTATCCATAAATCAAGCAATAGGGCGCAGCCTGTTATCACAAGCGCAAGGCTTACGGGGTGGGAGGCGATATGCTGTAATAAATCACTCATAACCATATCTTCTGGCTATATCACTTTTCTGCTGGTGTCATTAGTATGATTTTTGTCGGTATTTTAGCGATTGCTATCTTGTTATAAGCCTAGTATCGAGACTGTATCAATGCGGAGCCTTATCAACAAAGGTGAAAGTGATTCCGGTGCGCGCGACCTCATCCAAGGGCTGCAATTCCGGACTCCGGCCACGTTAGGGCATAATATGCCTTTTTTCTGGTTTTTGCAGATTTGTTGTGTGAACGGTTCTCGCTGGTTCAGCAAACATGCTGAGCTAGGTCAATAAACGAGGCAGAACAGATGACAGATCAGATAAAATATGGGGTGATGATTTGTGGGCACGGCTCGCGCTCGCAATCAGCTGTTGATGAATTTGCTGCGATGGCAGTAAAGATGAAAAGCTATTTCCCTGATTGGCCTGTTGAATATGGCTATCTTGAATTTGCCAACCCCGTTATCCGCGTTGGGCTTGATAAATTACGCGAACAGGGCGTCACACATGTTCTGGCAGTCCCTGGTATGTTATTTGCGGCAGGGCACGCAAAAAATGATATTCCGTCTGTTCTGAATGCTTATGCAGAAGAAACAGGTATCAGCATTCAATATGGCCGTGAGCTTGCTGTCTCGCTTGATATGATTGCAGCAGCGGGCGATCGGGTGCAGCAGGCGCTCACAAAAGCCGATGCCGCCAGCGGGCCAGTACCATTATCTGAAACCTGTCTTGTTGTGATTGGGCGCGGCGCGTCTGACCCTGACGCAAATTCCAATATTTCCAAAATTGCCCGTATGCTCTGGGAAGGGATGGGGTTTGGCTGGTGCGAAGTTGGCTATTCCGGCGTGACCTTCCCGCTGGTCGAGCCATGCTTGTCACATGTTGTAAAGCTTGGTTACAAGCGCGTCGTGGTATTTCCCTATTTTTTATTTTCCGGCATTTTGATAAACCGGATTTATGGCTTTACCGATCAGGTTGCGGCTGAAAACCCAGATATCGAGTTTGTGAAAGCAGGCTATCTGAATGACCATCCCAAAGTGCTGGCAACCTTTGCTGAGCGGGTGATGGAAATTATCGAAGGCAGCAATTTGATGAATTGTGCTCTTTGTAAATACCGGACAGCAGCGCTCGGCTTTGAAGAAGAGGTTGGCTTGCCGCAGGAATCCCACCATCATCATGTTGAGGGGGCAGGCGCAACAGCGCCGGGAAGTAACATTGAAGATTGTACTCTTTGCAATGATTTCTGCACAGGGGCGTGCCGTCTCACTGATAGCGCAGACCATCATCATGGGCACTCTGATAAACACGGGCATGATCATACGCATGACCATGATCACGGGCATGATCACGGGCATAGTCATCATCCCTATCCGCATGCAAAACATCCCCATGGCCCTGAATCAGTCCGTAAATATATGACCGAGAATGGTAAAGAAACGAAGGAGTGATGGCATTTCTATATGAGAAAGATCCAGCAGCAATTTACGATTTGTCCTTCCAGCGGGTAAAGACATCTCTGGTGCCGTTTGATCTTCATCCCAGTATAGAACCGCTTATTACCCGGCTTGTGCATGCGTGCGGGATGCCGGATATCGTACCAGCTCTTACATGGGATGAGGCTGTTATTGACACAGCCTCGGCGGCATTGCAGCGCGGCGCCCCTATTTTATGTGATTGTGAAATGGTTGCAGCAGGGATCACCCGCCGGTTTTTGCCTGCAGATAATCAGGTAACGGTTACATTGAATGATGCTTGTGTGCCAGCACTGGCTAAAACACTTTCAACCACACGATCAGCAGCAGCGGTTACGCTCTGGGAGCCGTATCTTGATGGTGCTATTATTGCCATTGGTAACGCGCCAACAGCCCTGTTTGCTGTGCTGGAACTAATTGAGCGTACGCGCATACAGCCTGCTGCTATTCTAGGGTTTCCGGTTGGTTTTGTTGGCGCAGCTGAATCAAAAGACGCTCTTTGTGAGGCTGCAGCCTGCCCGTTTATAACGCTAACAGGGACACGGGGCGGCTCGGCGCTGGCATCGGCCGCGGTGAATGCTCTCTGCCGGATTGCAACCGGAGATAAACAGTGATGACATCAGCACAATTTTATCTCTATGGCGTGGATGAGACAGGGCCGGAAACATTATCTCCTGCTCAGCTACAGCAGATAGACGCTGCAGATCTTGTGATTGCCGATAGCCGGTTTCATGCAGCATTGTCTGATTGTGAAGCGCTTCAGGACTGGCCAAAACCTTTCTCCCAGCTGGCAGAGATGCTGACCAATTATCGCGGCTCATCGGTTGTTATGCTGGCAACGGGCGACCCTCTCTGGTACGGCGCTGGTCGTTATCTGTTGCGGCATTTTGGGCGCGAACAGCTCCATATTGAGCCGGGCGTATCAGGACTTCAATTCGCGGCGGCAAGAATGGGATGGCCGCTGGAGTCAGTGCAGATTATCAGCCTGCATGGGCGTCCAGAAAGTCTGCTGTCACGCAGCCTTTATCCGCGGGCACGCCTTATGATTATCCCGCAATCAGCAGAGACCGCCCGCACTGTTGCGCGCCGTCTCTGTGCAGCAGGATGGGGCGCTGCTGACATAACAGCGCTCTCGTCACTCGGGCATGAAACTGAAACACGATTATCTGCATCAGCAGAACAATGGGATAGGCTGGATGAGGCTCCGGCTGATTTCCATATCTTATGTGTTGATCTTAGCCCTGCTGGACGGGCTGGGCAGATAGCGCCGTCTTCCTGTTTGCCGGATGAAGCCTTTATCACTGATGGCAAGATGACAAAATTTGAGGCGCGTTCTGCGGCGCTATCACGCCTTATGCCGCATCCAGGCGGGGTTTTGATTGACCTTGGATGCGGGACTGGTTCGGTCTCTATTGAGTGGCTAAGGTTTTGTGCGGACGGGGCTGCCTATGCTGTCGATACAAAACAGGAAAGGCTTGACCTTGCTGTGCAGAACGCAGACCAGACAGGGGTGCGCGGGCTGACCGCTCTTCATCGTGAATGCTATGATGCCCTTGAGACGCTTCCTGAACCTGACGCTATCTTTATTGGCGGCGGGTTGAGTGCCGAGCTTATTCTGGCAGCGAAGAAAAAATTACCTGTCGGGGGCCGGCTTGTTGCGCATGCTGTTACGTTACAGTCAGAAGCCTTATTGCTAGCAGCCCATCAGCAGGATGGGGGTATGTTGGTACGCATCCAAGTGAATTATGCCCAGCCAGTTGGCGAATATCATGGTTGGCGCGGGTTGATGCCTGTCACACAATATATCTGGCATAAAGGTGGTGATGCATGAGCCAGCCACAGCTCTTATCAGGGACGCTGATTGCTGTTGGCGTTGGCCCGGGTGATCCGGGGCTTGTTACGCGTGCCGGCTGGCAGGCGATTCAGAACGCGTCGGTTATTGCCTATCCTACTCTTGAAGATGGACCGAGTTTTGCCCGCTCAATTGTTGCTGATGCTATCGCGCCAGACGTGGTTGAGATTGCGATGTCGGTGCCAATGACGCTAGCACGAAAGCCAGCTCAGGATGCCTATGATAAGGGGGCTGACGAAATTGCCACTCACCTTCGTGAGGGGCGGGATGTGGTTGTGTTATGTGAGGGCGATGCTTTATTTTATGGCTCATTCATGTATGTGCTGGCGCGGCTTCGCGGACAGGCGGCCATTTCTGTCATACCGGGTGTAACGTCTGTTACAGCTGTTGCGGCGGCCGCGCTTCGCCCGCTGGTTGCCCGTAATGAAGTAATGACGGTGCTGCCGGGGCCGCTTGATGATGATAGTTTGCGCGCGCATATCGCTGCATCAGACAGTCTTGCTATCATGAAGGTAGGACGGCATTTCACCCGCCTGCGCGCGCTCATAGATATGATGGGGCTTACCCAGAAATCGTGGTTTGTCTCGCATGCAAGCTTGCCTCATGAACAAAGCTGCGCGCTAGCCGATGCGCCAGATAAAGCGCCCTATTTTTCATTGATTCTCATCCTTAAGGAAACAGATGAATGGACAGGATAGCTCCGCCCCCGGTGATTATTGCCCTGACAGCAGATGGTATGCGGCTTGCCGAGCGGTTCCTGTCAGCCTTGCCAGCAGGAACCGATATTCATGGATATCGGCCGCGCTGTGGTGAGGCGCCTGTATTAAGTGATTTTGTATTATTTGATAATGTGATGGACCATATTGCATCGGTGTTCTTATCAGGCCGGCCGCTGATTGGTATCTGCTCATCTGGTATTCTTATCCGCTCTGTTGCGCCCTATCTTAACAGCAAGCATGAGGATGCATCTGTGATTGCGGTAAGTGATGATGGCAGTTCTGTTATTCCGCTTCTGGGAAGTCATCATGGCGGTAGTGATATTGCGCGGAAAGTAGCGCTTTGTCTGGATGCTCATCTTGGCCTAACCACAGCTGGCGATGTGCGGCTGCCTATTCAGCTTGATATGCCGCCATATGGGTATCAGCTGAACGCTGAGTGCGATGTAAAGGCCGCGATGGCAGCATTGCTGGCAGGCGGCGGGGCTGCATGTACAGCCCATGCTTATCCTGATATGCAAGACTGGCTATCAGCTCTCCCAGATGGCCAGCAGGTCAGAGTTTCAGTTACCACTGCTGCCATCTCGCCAGCACAAGATCAGCTTGTCTACCATCCAAAACAGCTCGTGCTTGGCATCGGCTGTGCGCGGGGCTATTCAGCCGAAGCTGGCGAAGCATTTGTACTACAGCAGCTCGCAGAGGCCGGCATTGCCCATGAAGCAATTGCTGCGATTGCCTCAGTGGATTTGAAAGCAGATGAGCCGGCGCTTCTGCGGGTAGCCGATGTAATAGGCTGTCCTATAAGGGTCTTTACGCCTGCCGAACTCGAAGAAGAAACAGCCAGGCTGTCCGCGCCGTCGCAAATTGTGTTTGATGAAATTGGCTGTCATGGTGTTGCTGAAGCAGCTGCCTTGCGTCTTGCTGGGCCTGCGGCTTTGCTTGTCGTGCCAAAACAGAAAGCAGATAATCTGACGCTTGCGATTGCAGATGCGGGCGCGCCGATACCTTCATTATCGGGCCGCAAGCCGGGCCGTGTAAGTCTTGTCGGGATTGGTCCGGGCGCCCAGAGCTGGCGCACCCCAGAGGCAAGCCGGCTGATTAGCGAAGCTGATATTCTTATAGGCTACCGGCTATATCTTGATTTGCTTGGCCCGCTGGTTCAGGGAAAAGAGTGCCGTGAATTTGCTCTTGGTGAAGAAGAATTACGCTGCCGTGTTGCTCTTGAAGAAGCAGCAAAAGGTCAGGATGTGGCGCTGATCTGTTCTGGTGATGCAGGGATTTATGCCATGGGAGCGCTTGTCTTTGAGCTTTTGGATAGAGGCGATGCTGTCAAAGGGGTGAGCCATGCGGCCCGCCGTGTTCAGGTTATTACAGCGCCGGGTATTTCAGCGATGCAGGCCGCCGCCGCGCGCTCAGGCGCTCTATTGGGACATGATTTCTGCTGTATTTCGCTCTCCGATTTGCTGACCCCCTGGGAGCAAATAGAAACGCGGCTACATGGCGCAGGAGCTGGCGATTTCGTTGTTGCCTTTTATAACCCTGTATCGATGCGCCGCCGCAGCCAACTCATGCGGGCGCGTGAAATTCTTCTGTCCTATCGCGGGCCAAGCACGCCTGTTCTGCTGGCATCAAATCTTGGCAGGCCGCAGGAAAAACTCACCTATAGGACGCTGGAAACACTTGATAGTGCTGAGGTGGATATGCTGACTGTTGTGATGGTTGGGTCCAGCCAGTCACGTCATATTAATCTTGGGCGTGCAGATGCTGTTTACACGCCGCGCGGCTATGCTGCCAAATCACAGACTGATGCAACACACAAAAAGTAAAAAGGCGTATTACTCATGACCGTGCATTTCATTGGCGCCGGACCAGGCGCGCCGGACCTTATCACTGTTCGCGGGCTAAAACTAATTGAGAGCTGTGCTGTGTGTTTATATGCAGGCTCGCTTGTCCCGGAAGCTGTTGTTGCACAGGCGCCCGCAGATGCCCGTGTTATCGATACAGCGTCTCTTAATCTTGACCAAATCATGGCTGAAATCCAGAGCGCCCATGATAGGGGCTGTGATGTGGCCCGCGTTCATTCAGGTGACCCATCGCTTTACGGTGCGATTGCAGAACAGGTAAGGCGCTTAACCCAGATGGATATCCCATTTGATATTTGTCCAGGTGTGCCGGCTTATGCCGCCGCCGCTGCTGCAATGGGAACAGAGCTCACCATTCCAGAGGTGGCACAAAGCCTGATTTTAACCCGCACGGCTATGAAGTCATCGGCAATGCCAGCAGGTGAAGAACTTGAAAGCCTCGGCAGGACAGGTGCTACGCTGGTGATACATTTATCGATTCGCAATTTACGCGAAATTGAGCGCGTCCTTACACCGTTTTACGGCGCGGATTGTCCGGTTGTGATTGCTTACCGTGTTGGCTGGCCGGATGAGATGTTTCTGAAAGGAACATTAACAGACATTCGTGGCAAAGTAAGAGAGGCAAAAATCACGCGTACAGCTCTTATCTTTGTCGGACGCGCATTAGAAGCTGCCTCTGATTTTAGAGACTCGGTCTTGTATGATGCTGAAGAAGTTCATCTGCTTCGTCCCAAAAAGATAGAAGATATTAGCGACTAACTTATAGCTAACAGGGGTTCAATTTTTTTAGGCTGTTTTTGCAATCAAATGCATATAGGAGCCATAAACAGACCCTGCGCAAAGGCCGGCTTTGCCGCGGTCTTCTCCCAAACTATCTGTGACTGAAAAAAGCGGTATGCCCGTCTCCTCGATGGCTTGTGTGACGTGATATTCATGCCCCGTCCATTGTCCGGCAAAAGGACCTGTCGCGGCATCAAGAAAACGATATCCTAAGGTGCGTTTCGGAGTGGCAAAAGAGGTAGTCAGGTGAAGCAGGTTTGCCATTGGCCAATATGTTCCATCTGCCCCGTAGATTGCTGATCCCAGCACCATATAGCCGCCGCACTCACCATAGATAAGACAACCCCGTTCAGCAGCCCGGCGCAAACTAGTCTGAAAAACAGACGCCGCACTAAGCGCGGGAAGATGCAATTCAGGATATCCCCCCGGCAGATAGATGAAATCAGCATCCTGAGAGGCTGCTTCATCTGCAAGAGGAGAGAATGGGATAATTTCAGCCCCAGCATCCCGCCAGCCTTGCATTATATGTTCATAGGCAAACCCAAAAGCAGTATCGCGCGCTATCGCAATGCGTTGACCAGGAGGTGGCATCAAGGAAGCCGCAGGCGGTATATAATTATCTGTTTTAGGCCGCGCCGAGAGCGCTGCTAATGCCTCAACATCAAGACCTGCTTCGACAGCATCGGTTAGGCGTGTCAGGAATGAATGCCAGTTATCGGAGCGAACGCATTCATCGGCCTGAATAAGGCCAAGATGACGCGAGGGAATTATCAATTCGCTATCTTTATAAAACCGTCCAAGGCAGGGAATGCCAAAATCTGTTAGCAGGCGTTCAATCTGGGTTGCGTGGCGGGGGCTTCCCAGCTGGTTGAGGATAACACCCGCAAAAGTCACATCCCTGCAATGCTGTCTTATGCCATCTGCAATAAAAGCTGCGGTATCCGATACGCCTTGCGTATTCACGATGAGCACAAGGTTAAGGCCCAGAATGCGCGCCACCTCATATGAGCTACCCCGCCCGGATGCCGCGCCATCAAATAGGCCCATCACACCTTCGACAACAAAATGACGTCCTGCCGCATGCTGCGCTAGAGAGTGGAGCGATGGCGCGTTCATCGCAAAGCTATCAAAGGTAAGGGAGGCTGTGCCAGCGACAGCTGTATGAAAGGCAGGGTCAATATAATCAGGGCCTGTTTTGCCAGGCTGAAGCGCAAAGCCGCGTTTCCGCAAAGCCGCCAGAAGCCCCATTGTAAGGAGGGTCTTGCCGCTTCCAGACGCTGTTGCTGCCAACATAAGCCCGGCGGCAGGAGCTATCTGACTGCTCATCCTGTCTCGGAAATCAGCCCAACACCGAGCGGGTCAAGATTGCGCGGCGCAGCGCCGTCAAGAGCTGACATCCAGTCGAGGCACTGACGCATCAGCGCTACTCTGCCAATGCAGATAATACTAGGTGGGCCCATGCCGGCTTCATCTACGTCAGTTGCCGCCCGGCTAAGCGTTGTTTCAAGAACGCGCATGTCAGGCAATGTTGCAGACGAGACAACGGCAACGGGCTCGTCCTTATCGCGTCCAGCTTGGATAAGCTTGGTGCAGATTTCCGGTAGATTTTTAATTGCCATATATAAAACAATGACCTGAGAGCCGTCGGCAATTGCCTGCCAGTTCACAGCGGTTGGCGTGTTTCCTGTGCGATCATGGCCTGAAATAAAGGTGACAGACTGATTTACATCGCGGTGAGTAACAGGAATGCCGGCATAAGCAAGCCCGCCAATACCGGCTGAAATGCCAGGAATGATTCGCAGTGGCACACCAGCTTGTACCAGCGTTTGCGCCTCTTCGCCGCCTCGCCCAAACACAAATGGGTCACCGCCTTTTAGACGTAAAACCCGTTTATTCTGGCGGGTCAATTCTATCAGGCGCAAAGAAATATCCCGCTGAAGGGGGGATGGTTTGCCGCCACGCTTGCCAGCATATTCAATTTCGGTATTGGCAGACGCCCATGATAATATGGATTTATCGACAAGCGCATCATAGATAATAACATCTGCTTGCCGCAGCGCATTCAGGCCATGCAACGTCAATAGCCCCGGATCGCCCGGTCCTGCGCCAACAAGCCATACCCAGCCCGGCTCAAAGACAGGCCAGTTTCCATCGGGTAGATTATCTGTGAGGTGTGATGAGGGCATTGGCTAAAATTACATCGCATCATATCAGGGTTGTTTTACAAAGATATACCAACATCATAATGAGGTAGATACTGGAATAGTCACTATTCATATTTGCTGACTGCCATCTTCTCAGTCATAATAACACATGTCCAGTCTCGCAGTGATGCAATCTTCGGACTTTTGAGCTGTAATAGGAGAGTTTGGCTGATATGCGTGTGCCCCTGACCACACAATTGCGGTTTGGCTGGACAACGGGCACCTGCGCGACAGCAGCTCTCAATGCCAGTTATACGGCTATGGTAACAGGAAAATTTCCTGATATCGTCTCTATTGAGACACCAGGCGGCAAAACAGCTGAGTTGGCGGTCCATGAGCCGGCCTTAACACAGACAGGCGCTATTGCTGCTATTATCAAAGATGCTGGCGATGATCCGGATGTTACACATGGTGCTGTTATTCGTGTGCATGTTGCGCCCGCCGCCAAAGGGAGCGGTATTTGTTTTCATGCAGGCAAGGGTGTTGGCATGATTACACGCCCGGGCCTGCCTGTGCCGGTCGGCGAGCCAGCTATCAACCCTGTTCCGCGTCAGATGATGCGGGATATTATTGCAAAGCTGGCAGATGAATTTCACGGGCCAGTTGATCTTGATGTAACAATTTCGGTTGATGGCGGCGCTGAGATCGCTCTTAAAACATGGAACCCGCGACTTGGTATCGAAGGCGGCATTTCTATTCTGGGAACCACCGGTATTGTGCGCCCCTATTCCTGCTCAGCGTGGATTGCCTCTATTCATCGCGGTATTGATGTTGTGCGGGCAAACAGCCTTCCCCATGCGATAGCAACAACTGGCGCAACCTCCGAGACAGCGTTGCGCGCAATTGTTGATGTGCCTGATATTGCCTGTCTTGATATGGGCGATTTCATCGGTGGCATGTTAAAATATATACGCCGGCACCCGGTCCCACAGCTTACAATTGCGGGCGGCGTTGGCAAGCTTGTCAAATTTGCACAAGGGGCCGTTGATCTTCATTCAGCCCGCTCGCAGGTTGATTTTGAGCGCCTTGCAGACTGGGCTGCTGGTTGCGGTATGGTGCATGGTGATGTGCGGCAGGCAAACACCGTATTGGAAGTCATACAGCGCGCTGATGAGCCGCAAAAGCAAGCCCTTGGCCAGCTCATTGCAGTGCGATGTCAGGAACAGGCGCATAGCCTGTTAAAAGGAGCAGATGTCTCGCTTGGTATTTTGGTAATGGCCCGCGATGGCGCTGTGATTGGACGCGGCATTGATGCCTCTCATAGCCTGTTTCAGGCACCGAGACATGTCGGTGAGTAAGGCGGCTCATTTGCTGTTGCTTGCTGGCACAATAGAGGCCCGCGAAATGGCCTCTCATTTGGCGAAGCTAAGCGCAAACCATCCCGGCATTCGGGTTACGGCGAGCCTTGCCGGTATCACAACACGGCCTGCCCCGCTTGATGTTGTAACACGCATTGGCGGATTTGGCGGCGTTGCTGGACTGACTGACTGGATGATATCTGAAACGGTAACGCTTACCATTGATATGACGCATCCTTATGCAGCCCAGATGAGCGCGCATGCTGCCCAAGCAGCCTTGTCAGCGGGGGCTGAGTTGGTGCTGTATCAACGCCCGCCATGGCAGCCAGAACCGCTTGATGATTGGCGCTACTTTGAGAGCTGGCAGGAGATGATAGATGCAGCGCCAGCGGGCGCACATATCTTTGCGGCGGGTGGTAGCAAGATGTTATCAGCCAGCCAGTGGCGCGATGATATTACAATCACTGCCCGCGCCCTTGTTCGGCCTGACGGTGTGCCGGGATATGTAAAAATGTTATTGTCACTGCCGCATCACACAGTCGCAGAAGAAGAGGCTCTGTTGCGGGCGCACCAGATAAGTCATATTTTCTGCAAGAATTCTGGCGGTACAGCCGCCCGCGCTAAAATAGATGCCGCCCGGTCTCTTGGCCTGCCGGTATGGATGCTTGCGCGCCCATCTGCACCAGATTTGCAACATTGTCATGATATCGGTGAAGTGCTGAGCATCATTGATGCTCATTTGGCGGGCATGAATGCAGATTAATTAACGTACCGGCCGCGCAGCAGGAAGCGATGGCACATAAGCATCAGATAGAAGCATTGGGTCAAGCCGCTTTGCGCCCCAGTTAATGCGCCAGTCAAGGTGGGGGCCTGTGGAACGCCCGGTGGAACCAACCGTGCCAATGACCTGCCCTCTGCTAACAGTATCGCCTGCCGCTACAGTCATTGTCTTTAGGTGCGAGTAAGTAGAATTTAGATAGTAGCCATGGTCTATGATAATAGTGCCACCCGTAAAATAGAGGTCAGTTGCCATTGCGATAACGCCATCAGCGCTTGCAATAACAGGTGTACCTTGCGCGGCTGCGATATCAATGCCGTAATGAGGCTGCCGTGGTTTGCCATTTAAAATTCTCTGACTACCATAGATGCCAGTAATGCGACCGGGTGACGGCCAGTCAAAGCCGTTATGCACCGCATCATCTGACAGGCTAAACATCGCACGGGCTTGTATCACATCAGCACGATCTTTTTTAATCCGTGCAATCGTCTCATCGGGCGGCGTTACAAAATTTTTATTTAGCCCATCAATCCGCTGAATATCATAATCGCGTATCGACGGCGTGATGACATAGTCGCTTGTTTGTCCTGAAGCGTCCGTTAGCGTCAGAATAACCGGCGCTGTATCATCACGGTGAAATCCGATCACCAGAAAACCGCGCGGCGTAACAGGTAGGAGACTTCCATCACGGCTAGCTGAAAAACCGTCTGCCAGCTGAAAGACCACTAAACCTCCTTGCGTTGCCTCGCCCCGAACAAGGCTCAGCGGGGGCTCGGCTGCCACGGCACGCGCCGATAATAGCAGGGCAAAAACAAACGCCAGACATATCTTTACAGACGACATAAGAGGGGGTTCTTTTCGACAGAAAGAAAAAGGGTGTAAAAGCGGTTATCCATTGCTTGACAATCTGCCCATCGCTCCGTTTAACAAGAGATATCATTGTAGCAGATTCAGTTAACCCGGAATAGAATTATCATATGTCATCATCATCCACCCATGAAAAAATTGTTGTTATTGGCGCTGGCGCCGCAGGCCTAACAGCCGCTATCTATGCAGCGCGCGCAAATATGAAGCCGGTTGTTTATGCTGGCTTGCAACCGGGAGGCCAGTTAACCATCACAACAGATGTTGAAAATTATCCCGGCTTTGCTGATGTCGTTCAAGGCCCATGGCTAATGGAGCAAATGCAGGCTCAGGCAGAAAATGTCGGCGCTCGGGTGATGTATGACATCATTACCAACATTGATGCCTCATCGCGGCCCTACACATTAACCTGTGATTCAGGCGCTGTTATCACAGCTGATTCTATTGTTTTGGCAACTGGCGCGCAGGCCCGCTGGCTAGGATTAGAGGCCGAGAAGACCTTTAATGGCCGCGGCGTATCTGCTTGTGCAACCTGTGACGGCTTTTTCTATCGTGATAAGGATGTAGCAGTTGTTGGCGGCGGGAATACAGCTGTTGAGGAAGCGCTCTATCTTGCCAATATCTGTAAGTCAGTTACCCTTATCCATCGCCGCGATTCTTTGCGGGCCGAGCAGATTATGCAAGACAGGCTACTCTCTCATCCTAAAATTACAATGAAGTGGAACCGGACGGTTGCCGATATCCTTGGTGATGAGAGCGGTGTCACAGGTGTCAGACTATCAGCAACAGATGGCGGCCAAGATGAAGATATTGCAGCGCATGGCCTGTTTGTTGCCATCGGGCATGACCCCGCAACATCCGCGTTTAGCTCTGCTGTAAGCCTTGATGATGAAGGTTATATCATTGTAGAGACTGGCACGACCCGGACATCTGTTGATGGTATTTTTGCTGCAGGTGATTGCGTTGATAAAATTTACCGGCAGGCTGTAACAGCCGCAGGTATGGGCTGTATGGCAGCTCTTGATGCAGAACGTTGGATTTCAAGTCAGGAGAACTAGCATAAGCAACGAACAGGTTGTGATAAGCTAGCTATTCTGCGGCGGCTGTAGTGAGCGTCTTTGGGCGTTCATCAATCATTAGATTGATGATGAACGCAAAAACGCCAGAGCCAATGATAATCCACCACATCAAATCATATGATCCGAGGTTGTCGTAAATCCATCCGCCTAGCCATGCCCCCAGAAAAGAGCCAATCTGGTGCGAAAAGAAGGTAACGCCATAAAGCATTGATAAAAAAGCAGGGCCAAAAAATACCACGATAAGACCGCTGGTCAATGGAATGGTGCCAAGCCATAATAGTCCCATCGCCGCGCCGAATAATAGAGCTGTCATAGGCGAGGGCGGTAGTATCAGAAAGCCTATGATTATCACTGAGCGCATTAAATATAGCCATGCCAGAAGCTTTGCCTTGGAAACAAAACTACCTAGCCAGCCAGCAAGAAGTGAGCCGATAATATTAAATAAGCCAACCAGCCCAAGCGCCCAACTGGCGATTTCGGGGCCAATTCCGGCATCCTGCAAGTAGGTCGGAAGATGGGTTGCAATAAAGACCACCTGAATGCCACAGACAAAAAATCCGACTGTGAGTAACAGGTAATCGGTGCTGGAGAGAGCTGTTTTCAGCATGCCGTTCATGGTTATGTTAGCAATATCGGCTGTCCGAACCTCACGTACCTTCTCGTCGCGCGCCATTAGAAGGCATGATGCCAGCATCGAGGCAGATAGCCCGGACAGAAGCAACAAAGATACCTGCCAGCCATATCCATCAATAAAAATCTGCGTAACCGGCAAGACAGCAAACTGCCCGAATGAGCCGATACTTGTAACCATGCCAAGCGCAAGAGAGCGCTTTTCAGGTGCAACCGCCCGCGCAACAGCTCCCAGCGCAATTGATACTCCTGCACTGCCAAGGCCGATGCCGATCATCAACTGCCCCATCATCAGGCCGCTCGGGCTTACAAAGCTTGCCATCACGACCAGACCACCAGCATAGAAAAGAGTGCCAATCGCGGCCACGCGCCCGGCGCCAAATTTATCGGCAAGAGCGCCAGCAAAAGGTGATGCTATGCCCCATAATAGATTTTGAAGGGCGAGTGCGAGTGAAAAGACTTCCCGGCCTGTCCCAAGAGCTTCGGTCACTGGAAGCAGAAATAATCCAAAAGATTGACGGATGCCCAGAGTGACCATGACCAGAAAGGCAGCTGCCATCAAAAGAAGCGTCCACGGTCGCCGGGAATCAGAACTCGTCATATCCTTACACACTCACTGCTAGGGAAAAAATAAAGTGACCCTAGCATTGTATAAGCTAATAAGTCTTGCCTTGAATTTATTCAGAACTGAGGAGCCTGATTTCAGTTGCTTGAGGCCCCTTGCCTTCGTCAGTTATGTTGAGAAGTAGTTCTTGTCCTTGAATAAGGTTATGGATGCCACAACTGCGAAGGGTGCGCAGATGGACAAAAACATCCTGCTGGTCTTGGCCTACTTCGATAAAGCCATATCCTTTAAATGTATTGAAGAATTTGACTATTCCTTGAACCTCATCCTGACCGGGGGCGGTGTTTTTGGGAACAGAGTCTGCTTGTGCGCGCTGGATAGACAGAATTTCACGAATGACCGAGCCGCGCTCATTTTCCGTAATGACAACAGCTAACCTATCGCCGGGAAATACTGAAACGAGACCAAATCTGTCTAATGCTGAATGATGAAGAAAAATTTCATCTTCGCCAATATGAACAAAGCCATAGCCTTTACGTTCATTATACCAGACCACCAAACCATCTTGTTTATTCACGTCATCCATCTGGAAACCATCCTTACTAGAACACAGTATGAATGTTAATTACATTAATAACTCAATTATTAGATGTATCATGACGTAATTAACATCTTGGATCAAGACACAGTATCTGCCTGAAATTAAGACCTCTAAAAAACGTATGAAAGGAATTTAGGAGTTAATAAGCGAGCGCATCGGTTGCGTGGCTGAGAGCGTCGTTCACAGCCATGCGCCATGATGTGATGTCTGAGGCTGACTGTGCGGCGCTGCAATGTGAGATACCACGTGATGCATTCACAACTCCGCCTGTTAGCTTGCCCTGATTATCACGGATGAGACCGGCAAGGGCATCGGCTGCTGAGGCGCCTTGTGCGCCGTAGCCTGGGATAAGAAAGGGAGCTGTTGGCAGTTCTGTGCGCAAGGCGCGGGCTTCATCTGGTCCTGTTGCACCTGCCACGATGCCGATAGATGAAAACCCAGCCGCAGCATCTATATGGTCTGTTACAACAGGCGCAATAAGGCGGGCAAGATGGGCCCAGATAGGTGTGCCGCTTGAATCTAATTGCTGTAAATCGCGAGAGCCTGCATTGCTGGTGCGCGCCAGAATGAAAAGTCCGGCGCCAACCTCTGATGCCTGCGTAATAAACGGCATCAGGCTATCAAGGCCAAGATAGGGGTTGATGGTAACCGCATCAGACGGGAAAGGAGCATCAGGGCCAAGCCATGCTGATGCATAGGCTTCTGCTGTTGACCCAATATCACCGCGCTTGGCGTCCATGATAACAAGCAGGCCAGCTGCCCGCGCCTTGCGCGCTATCTGGGCTAATACCTGCATGCCGCCCGGTCCATGCTGCTCAAACAAAGCTGCCTGCGGTTTGACCGCCGGCACTTTGCCTGTTGCAGCTTCGATAAGCTCTGAGCAGAAAGCCTCTAGGTGAATAAGGGCTTCTGGTGAGCCAGGGACAGCATCAGTGCCGCCAAATAGCGGGTGCATCAAACCAGGGTGTGGGTCGATGCCGACACATAAAACATTTCCTGTTTCGGTTATCTTGGCAGCAAGACGGGCCGCAAATGATGCAAGGGGCGGGCTCATATTAGGTAATGCCCAACGCTTCGCGATAGGTTGTGAGCAATGTGTCCTGTTCTGAGAGTAAGTCTCTATCCATGGCCCGCATTTTTACTATCTGGCGCATGATTTTTGGCTCAAAGCCTGATGCCTTGGCTTCATAATATATATCTTTAATGTCGGCCATAAGAGCGCGTTTTTCTTCTTCGAGACGCTCAACGCGTTCAATATATTGGCGTAGCTGATCTGCGCCAGCTGTCGGGCTAATATCCATGAGGCGAAAACTCCTTATCTGTATCTGTCATAGTGGTCAAATGAGTGGTTAGTCATGTTTGGTGTCAGCAAAAGCCTGTTTTTGTGCGGCGGTTGCTTCGGTCTGGTGTGCTGCGCGCCACTCGTCATAATCCATGCCATAAACATAAGCGCGCGCTTCTTGTTTGGAGAGCGCGATGCCTTTGGTGTCTGCAGCGTCTTGAACCCAGCGCGACAGGCAGTTCCGGCAAAACCCTGTTAGCGTCATCATATCGATATTCTGAACATCGGTCCGGCTTTGCAAATGGTCCCGTAATGCCCTGAAGGCAGCTGCTTGAAGTTCAATTTCTGTATCTGCATCAAACTGTGGAATGTCTGCCATGCTATTTATCCGTGCTAGAGTGATGGGCCGCAACCCTGTTTCAGGACATGTTTAACCATAAAGAACAGCTCCTGCCAAATGGCAATTTCCTCTATCGCAAGCAAGATTGTATCGTTGGAGGCTGTCATGGCTTTTAGCACAAAAACAAGAAGTATGAAAATCTTTGCCTCAGCTAACTTTTTAAGATAAAAACGATTTGGTAATGATTCCCCGTTAAGGACGCGATGTTATGGCAGAGCAGGATAAGCAGATTGTGCAGAGCGCATCGAAGTTTGAGCGCATCCGCAAAGCACATCAGAGCGAAGTTGCAGAAGATTATGTTGAGATGATAGCCGACCTTATCGATGAGACGGGGGAGGCGCGCGCTGTTGACCTTGCGGCGCGGTTTGGTGTGACAAGCCCAACAGTCAATGCCACTATTCAGCGGTTGCAGCGCGAAGGTCTTGTTATCTCAAAACCCTATCGGTCAATTTTCCTAACTGATAATGGCCGGGCGTTGGCAGAATCATCCAAACAGCGGCATGATGTTGTCCGCAATTTTCTCATTGAAATTGGGGTTGAGCCGTCTGTAGCCGAAGAAGATGCAGAGGGTGTTGAGCACCATGTCAGCCCTGAAACGCTCGAAAAATTCTCTGAGTTCTTAAAAAAATCAGGCCATTAAGATGCCTTGCCTACTCAACAACCCAGAAATCTATCGTCCGGTTTTTAGCAGCGCTTATAGGCGTTGATGATGTGGCTACGGGGCCCCGCGGATTGGCAAGGAACGCAGGCGGGCGCTCTGCTGTTCCGGTCATCACCAGAAGCGGGCGCGGCGTATCTTCTGCCACCGGGTATGAGCGCGCATAATGATTGCCAGCAAGGCTTGCATCACTGCCGGCTTGAAGATTAATGGCGATGCTAAATCTATCGCGCATCTCACGGAAATGCCACTGCATGAGAGCCGCCTCCGCACGGTGATGGGCAACAAGCGTACGCGCGCCTGTTTGGCTCATCACAGCCTGGGCGTCTTGTGCCAGAGCCTCCCAGCCACGCAACCGGCGAAGCGGGTCTGACTTCGGCGTGAGGATACCGAGGCTCCCCATGCCAAGGCAGATTGTTATGGCGCCTGATAGAATAAAATTAACACTGAGTGTTACGCCGGCAAGCCGCTTTGTTCTGGCGTGCCTGTCCAACAGCAGACGCGCAACAAGGATTGTGCCAGCCGGAAAGGCAGCAACAGCCCAGTTTGCATTTGCCTCTCGCAAGACAGCCTGAAGGCAGATTACACCCAGCACAGGAAGGGCAAACCAGCGAAGTAGCGTGAATTTCTGCCTATCCTTAGATGGAGCAGATACAAATCCCCCCAGAAGAAGGAGGAAGGCAAGAGGACCGAAGACAAAGAACTGAGCGCCGAGAAAGTGAAGCAGGTTCATAACAGATAGCTGGGCTCTATCGAGGTCAGCATTATCTCCGACATGAGCAACGGTAACAAAATCATTGCTCAGGTTGAAGATGATTGTTGGGCTGGCAAAAATAGCTGTGCAACAGGTAAAGACAAGAAAGGCCATAAGCCGTGTTTTCGTGCGCCATTCACAGGAAAATAATAGCCATCCTGCAAACCCTGCCAGAAAATATAACCCGGCATATTTACCAAGGCTTGCCATGCCGATAAAAGCGCCCGCAGCTGCACTATATCGATAGAGCCTGTCGGGGTATGATTGTGCCACACACAGACAAGCAAGCGCAGCTGACCAGAATACAAGCATGACGCTGTCAGTTGACATAATAAAACTGCCAAGCCCGACGGCTGGTAGGCTGGCCCAGACAAGGGCTGTTAGCCGGCCTGTGCGTGCGTCAAATAATGCGCCCGCAGCTATCCAGAGCAGAGCGGCGGTGACAAGGTGAAGCACAGCACTAAGGCTTCGCACAGCAGCAGCAGAACTACCAAGCAACCAGTCTGAACCTGATAATAACCACGCAATAAGAGGCGGCTTCGAGTAATATCCTAACTGCGGTGTTTGCCCCCATAACCAATATTGTGCCTCATCAACGCCCAAATCGAGCGGTGAGACAAAAATGGCTATCATGCGGATCACGAAAAGAATTGCCAGAATAAAGGCCGTCAGAAACGGTGTTGATAAGCCGCCCATAATACCCTTTCCTGTCTTCTTATATTAACCCAGCAAATGCCTGCACTCATGCACGCTAGACAGTCTAATGATACACATCATGTGTCAACAGCCAAGCAGGCTGCAAAGAGGGTGGCTGGGATGTTTTTTTTCGTCCAACAGATGAAGTTTTACGATCTGTCTGCTATGTCTAGAACAAAGCCCGTCAGGGTGACCGCATTATGATACATGCAAGTTTGGATAAAAAAGGAAGTAAGGTGTATGTCTGCACAGGATGCCGCAACCGAAATTATAGATGAATTTTCGTTCTTTGATGATTGGGCAGATAGATATCAGCATCTGATTGACCAAGGACGCCGTCTTGGGCCTATTCGCGATGAATGGCGCAGTGAGACACACAAGCTAAAGGGCTGCCAGTCAACGGTCTATTTTGGCGCGTCACTTGATGAAGGCGGGTTGGTACAATTTTCAGCTGAATCAGATGCTGCGATTGTTCAGGGGCTGATTGCTTTGTTGCTGCGCGTCTATTCAGGGCGTACGCCACAGGATATTTTGGCAACAGATGCAAGCTTTCTTGCTGAGATTGGTCTTGATAAACATCTGTCGGCCACCCGTAAAAATGGCATGGCAAGTATGCTTGATGCGATTAAAATGTCGGCCCATGGTTATGCGGCGTAACAGACACGATACGCTCTTATGCATCTATAGCGCGGCAACATTTGTATCTGGCGTGCGCTCGGCGCGCGGTGTTTTGCCATAAATCTCGCGGTAGCATTTTGAAAAATGCGAGGCAGAAACAAACCCGCATGCGAGCGCGATTGATAGAATAGACATTGATGTTTGTCGCAATAGATGGCGCGCCCGCGCAAGCCTTAGATTGAGGTAGTAGCGCGTTGGCGTTGTTGACAGATATTTCCGGAAAAGGCGTTCTAGCTGGCGTGTTGACAGACTAGCCTTCTGTGCCAGTTCTGTCTGAGAGAGCGGCTCTTCCAAAAAATGCTCCATGAACCCGACAACAGCTAGTAATTTTGGATGCGACACCCCAAGCCGAGAGCGTAATTCCATGCGCTGTCTATCGCTTGGCTCGCGAATTCTGTCATGAATAAACTGGTCTGACACCTGAGCGGCAAGGGTTTGCCCGTGAACCTGAGAAATCAGATACAGAACCATATCAAGAGACGCTGTTCCGCCAGAGCAGGTGATTCGCGAATCATCAATTTCAAACAGCTCATTGGTGATATCGAGATGCGGAAATTCTTCGGCGAGTCCGTCAATATTCTCCCAATGGATGGTACATCTTCGCTCATCCAGCAATCCTGCTGCTGCCATCAGATAAGTGCCGGTGCATATAGCACCAACAATCGCACCATTTCTGTCAAGGCGCCGGATAACATTTAAGGTTTCCTTGGTTGATTGTGTCTTCACATCGAGTCCAGCACAGGCAAAGACAAGCCGGCAATCCTGCAGAAGCTCTGGCCCGCCGTCAGTACTCACAACAACCCCATTGGACGCGATGACCGTCTCACCTGTGGAGCCGGCAATCACCCATGAGAAAAGCTCGCATCCTGACATTCGGTTTGCTGACCGAAGCGGTTCAATAGCGCAGGAAAAGGCTACCATCGAAAAATTGGGGACTAAAAGAAAGCCAACTTTCAACGCTCCTGCACTTTTACTTGCATGGAGCATGTTGCGGATTTTCTCGTCTTTCATCATAGACTGCATTATGATTCTGCTCACACCTAGAAGACTATTTTGAACCATGGCGCAAAACTTCGAGCGCTAAAAGAAAAAAAATCCAAAAATAGACGGTTTTTTATCAATGCGTGTCGCCCTGTGGAAATGATGAGGCTGTGATTACGGGCTTGGTGGTTGTATCATGCTGTAAAAAGGCAGTTATTTTTTACCGTCCTTCTCGCAGTCATTAAATCTAGAATATGCCCGAACTTACACTACCAAAGCAGTAAGGCGCGGGCGAAACACTTATCAGGGGATCAGCTTAATGTCAGACATCGATATCGCACGGGCCGCACGTCCAAAACCAATTTCGGAAATTGGCGATGCGCTCTCCATTCCGGCATCTGCCCTGAAACCATATGGCCATGATAAGGCCAAGATTGATCTTGACTGGATTGCCGAACAGGAAGGCAAGCCAGACGCAAAGCTGGTTCTTGTTACCGCGATTAATCCGACACCAGCTGGCGAAGGCAAGACCACAACAACAGTTGGGCTTGGTGATGGTTTGAACGCGATTGGTGAGAAGGCGGTTATCTGTCTTCGTGAACCATCGCTTGGCCCATGCTTTGGGATGAAAGGCGGGGCGGCAGGCGGCGGTTATGCTCAGGTTATTCCGATGGAGGATATTAATCTGCATTTCACAGGCGATTTTCATGCCATCACCTCAGCCCATAATCTGTTATCAGCAATGCTGGATAACCATATTTATTGGGGCAATGAAGAACAGATCGACATCCGCCGGATTGTCTGGCGGCGTGTGCTTGATATGAATGATAGAGCGCTTCGCCAGAATGTTGTTAATCTTGGTGGTGTGGCAAACGGATTTCCGCGCGAAACCGGCTTTGATATTACGGTTGCCAGTGAAATTATGGCTATCTTGTGTCTGGCACTCAACCTTACAGACCTAAAAGACCGTCTTGGTAAGATTATCGTTGGCTATCGCCGTGATAAAACAGCTGTTACCTGCAGTGACATCAAGGCCGATGGTGCGATGACGGTGCTCTTAAAAGAAGCGATGCAGCCTAATCTGGTTCAGACGCTGGAAAATAATCCTGCCCTTATTCATGGCGGTCCATTTGCGAATATCGCACATGGCTGTAATTCTGTCATTGCAACGCGCGCTGCCCTTAAAATGGCAGATTATGTTGTTACAGAAGCTGGCTTTGGAGCGGATCTCGGCGCTGAAAAATTCTTTGATATTAAATGCCGTAAAGCAGGATTAACGCCGCATTGCGTTGTTCTTGTTGCAACAGTGCGGGCGCTCAAAATGAATGGTGGCTTAGCCAAGGATGAGCTGGGAAGTGAAAATCTTCCCGCCCTCGAAAAAGGGTCTGTAAACCTGCTTCGTCACATTGAAAATATCAAACAGTTCGGCGTTCCTGTGATTGTTGCTATCAATCATTTTGTGACAGACACAGATGCAGAAGTTGATGCAATCACGGCAGCAGTAGCTGAGGTTGGCGCAGAAGCAATAAGATGTGAGCACTGGGCAAAAGGGTCTGAGGGCACCATAGAACTTGCAACCCGTGTGAAAGAAATCTGTGAGGGTGATACAGCACAATTTGCGCCACTTTATAGCGATGATATGCCCTTATTTGATAAAATTAAGACAGTGGCAACACGCATCTATCGTGCAGATGATGTGGCAGCAGATAAGCGGATACGTGACCAGTTGCGTGAATGGGAAGCTGCTGGCTTTGGTCATCTGCCAGTCTGTATGGCAAAGACACAATATTCATTCTCAACAGACCCTAATTTGCGGGGCGCGCCAACAGGCCATATCGTGCCGGTAAGAGAAGTCAGATTATCGGCTGGTGCTGGGTTTATCGTAGTTATCTGCGGCGATATCATGACGATGCCGGGCCTACCAAGGGTGCCAGCGGCTGAAACAATTGGGCTTGATGAGATGGGCCAAATTCAGGGCCTCTTCTAACAAGCGTGACGATGCGGCATGCTGGCATAGGGCGCAGAACTCTGCTAGCGTGCCGACTATGATGAATAAGGCTGGTCACACCATTACCGAGCGTCAGGTTATAACATCTGCAGCAAATGCAGATGTTAAACTGCTGCGCTCTTTGCATGAACGCAAATTCCGAAAACAGACAGGATGGTTTCTGGCCGAAGGTCTGCGGATCTGTACTGAGGCCCTTGCACAAGACTTTGCCCCACAACGGCTTGTTTTCGCCGAAGGCCATGAACAGGATAGTCTGATTGCCCCGCTGATTGCGGCATGTAAGAAACAGGGCGGACGTGTGCTGTGCGTAAAGCCTGCCCTGCTTGAGCGGATTAGCCGCAAAGATAACCCACAAATGGTCATTGGCGCTTTCGATCAAAAATGGTCAGATATTGCCGAGGTCACACCACAACAGGATGCCTGCTGGATAGCCCTTGACCGCGTGCGCGATCCTGGAAATCTGGGCACCATCATGCGAACAGCTGATGCTGTTGGCGCGGTAGGCGTTATATTAATTGATGATTGTACAGACCCTTTCTCGCTCGAAGCTGTGCGGGCATCAATGGGGGCTGTCTTCAATGTAAAAATTGTCAAAGTGACAACAGCGGCCTTTACAAGCTTTGCCTCACACTGGCCAGCACAGATTATTGGTACCGCACTGCCGGCGTCTAAAGATTACCGGATGGCGGCATGGCAGCGCCCCTCTATTCTGCTGATGGGAAATGAGCAATCAGGATTAACAGACGAGCTTATCGATGTTGCCACGGATGTTATTCGCCTGCCGATGCGCGGTCAGTCAGATAGTCTCAATCTTGCTGTGGCTACCGGTATTTGTTTGTATGAGATGTATCGAGACTGCCCTGAATAGGCGACATCTTCTAGCTAGTTTCATGCCCTGACCAGCGGACATAAAGTGCCTGACCAATAGCGCGGCCTGCCTCCCGCTCTTCACGAATAGCAAGCTCGCCTGCCTGCAATATACCGCCCATACCAGCCAACGCATCGCCAACAGCAGACTGCACAGCAGACGTTGAGGTGCGAATAGCATAAATCGTTGCAATGAACAGCAGGGGCGTGTCCGAAAGTAACGCACGGCAGCCTGCCAGAAGGTCTGGTAAATGTTCTTCAAGCCGCCATACCTCGCCCTTGGGGCCGCGGCCATATTTGGGTGGGTCCAGCATGATGCCATCATAATGACGACCTCTTCGGATTTCGCGTTCGACAAATCGGCTGGCATCATCGGTGATAAACCGAATAGGGGCATCGCTTAACGCTGATAGGTCTCGATTTTCAAACGCCTGTGCAACCGCTTTTTTGCTGGCATCAAGATGGGTGACTTCAGCCCCTGCCTGAGCGGCATGCAGGCTGGCAAGGCCGGAATAAGCAAATAGGTTCAGCAGACGCGGCGCGCGCTGATGCCGGCTTCGAAATGCCTTAATCTGATCTGCTGTCCAGAGCCAGTGTGGCGATTGTTCGGGAAAAAAGCCAAGATGACGAAAGGGTGTTGGCTGGGCGACAAACCGCAAATCCTCATAGCTCATCTCCCAGCTTTCTGGCAGTGCTGGTGAAAGCTGCCAGCGGCCCCGTCCATCACTTGCCTCATCATTATCATCACTCCGGTCTGAGGCAAAAATACCATCAACATGTGACCATTCAGAGTCGTCAAGAAACGGCGCCCACAATGCTTGTGCTTCTGGGCGAATAAAACGGTATGGCCCAAATGCCTCTAGCTTGCGACCATGGCCACTATCCAGAAGGGTGTAGGCAGGCCAGTTTTCAGGAAATAATATATGATGAATAGGCGAAGAATTTATCATGATAACACGTAGTCTATCCTGTGTTTAGAGATGGTATGCTATTGGGCGGCTAAAATAGCGTCTATTGGCTGGTCGGCTGATACACCACAATAATGGATTTGATGCCACAGCCCCATAAATAAAAGCCGCCATGAGAGCATAGCAGTATTGCTGCCTGCGCTGGCAAGAACCTGATGAATATCTGAAGCAGATACGAGCGATTCAATCAGCGGCTGGCGGGCAAGAAGCGGGGCGATGATATCCGACTTTTCGGCTATCCAGTCACCAACCGGTACGCTAAAGCCACGTTTGCGCTGAAATGGTTCTGCTTCTGGCAGTTGTGTTTCTAGCCACTGCTTGAGCAGATATTTGCCCTGCCGCCCACGTATCTTTGCTGATGCGCGGAGGTGATAGCCGTAAGGTGACATTACCTTGTCAATAAAGGGGGTGCGCCCTTCCACACCGTAGCGCATCAGGCATCTATCAAGCTTTACCAGAAGATTATCTGGCAGCCATGTCTGGCTATCGACTCGTTGCAAGTGCCGCAGGGCCGATGAGGGACGTAGCAGCTTATCGGCAAAGGAGGGCGGGGGGAAGGCTATGCTGAGGGCGTGCTGGCGTTCCTGCAGGCCGGCTGCAATATCCTGGTGCAGAATGCCTGCCTTAAGCGCTGGGCCGGCCCGCATCAGAGGTTTTGCCCCAAGCAGCCTGCGGCCTGCGCGATAGCGCCCATAACCGGCAAAAAATTCATCCCCGCCTTCGCCAGATAAAACGACTTTGACATCGCGTGATGCACGTTCCGCAAGGCACAGGGTAGGCAGGATAGCATAATCAGCTGCCGGCTCATCACATGCGAGAGCTGCCAGACCAGCCTGTTGCCAGAACATCTCTCTATCATAGGTAATTTCGATAAATTCAGCGCCAGTCTTGCGGGCAATAAGACGCGCTTTTTCAGTTTCATCAGCAACCGTATGGCTATCAAAGCGCAAGCTATAGGCGGTGACGGCTGTATCGTTTAGGCGTGCCATCATGGCAAGCAAGGCGCTACTATCAACACCGCCAGATAGAAACATACCAAAAGGAACATCAGAAAGCTGATGGTGATACACGCTGTCTTCAAGCAGCTGGTCAAGCGTTTCTGGTGTTGCGGCATGCTGCCCGGTCGGCGCGTCAAGCGGTCTGTCATAACAGCGCGCTATTATGCGGCCATGTTCAATCGTTATTATTTCGCCCGGCTGAAGTTTTTTAATTTGTCCCCATATCCCTGTTTGTTCTGCGGCACGGTGGGCGTCATATTGCCGGTCAAGTACCATGGCAGCTGATATCAGGTTTGGCGCAGTGCGAGCCGTGCAGGCAGTGGCAAGCGCGGCTGGTTCAGACGCAAAAAACAGCCCTTCGCCCGTTTCCAGATAATAAAGCGGCTTGATCCCAAAGGCATCTCGAACAAGACACCCCCTTTCTTCTGCGCCATTATAAAGAGCAAGAGCGTACATGCCGCGCAAAGAGCGGGCAAAATCGGCGCCGCCCTGTAACCATAGCGGTAATGCCACTTCACAATCTGACCGCGTCGCATACTCAAATATTGTCTGAGCGCGTAGTGCCTCATAATTATAAATCTCGCCATTGGCGACCAACATGGCGTCTGCGCTACCGGATTGGGTGGATGGCAGGCGGTGGATGAAAGGCTGTGCGCCGCCTTCAATATCAATAATAGAAAGACGGGTATGAACAAATCCAGCGCGCCCTATTTCATGCACCGCACTACCATCAGGACCGCGATGATGCAGACCGCGCCGTATCTCTTCAAGAAAACCTGCAGGAGCCTGTCCCTTGGGCGTGAGGAAATAGCCACCAATCCCACACATTAGCGTGCAACCCCGCTCAAGAATGACATCCAATCAGACGTTACTTTTTCTGGATTAAACAACCTATTCCAACTTTGATAGGCAGCCTTGCCGAGCTTTTGGGCGGTCTGTTTGCTGGCGATCAGATTGCCGATTTCATCTGCTAGTGCCGCTGCATCATCCAGTGGTACAAGCACGCCGTCACTGCCATCTTTGATATGTTCAACAGCCCCATCCGAGCGGGTCGCAATCACTGGCTTTCCGGCTGCAAAGGCTTCGGCAATCACATTGCCAAAGGGCTCATGCCGTGAAGGACATACAAACAGGTCTGCTGCGGCTATCACACATTCCGGCGCTGTCTGCCAGCCAAGAAAACGGACCCGGTCGCGCAGGCCAAGCTCATCTGTTAGCGCTTCAAGACGGTTTCGCTCCGGCCCCTCACCAGCAAGCCACAAGATACCGTCTTTGGTACGGGCGAGTGCGAGGAGTAAGGTGTCGAACCCTTTATTCTGATGCAGCCTGCCGAGTGCCACAATAAGCGGCTCTTTTTCAGGCGTGTTAAAATCAGCGCGCAGCAGAGCGGGGCGCTGGGGGGCGGGCACGAAATTGACCTGATGATGAACGCGGTCTGCCGGCCAGCCTTGCTGGATAAGCCAGTCAGCGATGCCGCGCGTATTGCCAACCAACCAGTCACATTCGCGGTAATATTTTAGATTATAATAACCGCCCAAGCGGGCAACATGTGTCCAGCTCCCCGCAGGTGTGAAGTCTGTTGCCCGGTTCATCCAGCTCATGACAACAGACGGCTCAAACGCTTTTATCTGGCGGGCAAGCTGATAGCTATCAAGGGGCTTAAGGAGCGGGCGGAAATGGCATGTATGAGGCGTAATGCCAGCCGCTGAAAGCCGGTCTATCCGCGCCTTATAGGGCTTGATAGAAAGTGCTTGGCTCATCTCTGCGTGATGAAACCTATCAGCAAGACGTTCGAAAAATAACTCAGCCCCGCCATGTTCTGCTCCTGCCATTAGCTGGTACAAGCGAAGCTTGGATGAAGAAGAGGACATAAACGGGCTCATAATAAAAATAGGCCAGCAAGGGCGGTGTTATCGCCTCGCTGATTATAGCTGTATATAGGTTGCTTTTACTTCGGTATAGGATTCAAGCGCATAAAGCGAGCCTTCACGCCCCATACCTGATTGCTTCGAGCCGCCAAATGGCAGGCCTGGCGGAATAAGATTGTAGCTATTCACCCAGATATTACCGGCTTCTAAGTGACCGGCAACACGGTGGGCACGGGTCAAATCACTGGTGACAATGCCAGCGCCAAGACCGTAATGAGTATTATTCGCCCGCCGGACAGCATCATCTTCATCTGTGAATCTGAGGATAGACATTACAGGGCCAAAAATTTCATCTGTGACACATGCCATCTCATCAGTGCAGCCTGTCAGGACGGTTGGCGCCATATAATAGCCGCCTTCAACGCCGGCGGGGTGAAGGCGGGTGCCACCTGCCGCGATAATAGCGCCTTGTTGTTGTGCTACCGCAACATCGCCCAGCACCTTGATTAAATGTTCTTCAGAAACAATTGCCCCCATTTGCATATCAGGGCTCATTGGATCGCCAACGTGCATTTCAGCGGCGCGTGCGCTGACCGCCTGAATAAATTTATCGGCAATGCTGTCTTCTACAAAAACGCGCGTTGCATTGGAGCAGACTTCGCCAGCGGTATAAAAATTTGCATCAAGGGCAAGCTGTACGGCAAGATCAAAATCAGCATCTGCAAACACCAGAAGTGGCGCTTTTCCGCCCAGCTCAAGAGTGACCTTTTTCAGGCTTGCAGCAGATTGCGCCACTATCAGCTTGCCTGTATCTACCCCGCCCGTCAGAGAGACTTTGGCAATACCCCGATGCGCGCATATCGCCTGCCCAATGACATGATCGCCATGCAAAACCTGAAATAACCCATCTGGCATGCCTGCTTCGCGGCAAATAGCTGCCAGCGCATTTGCTGTCAGAGGTGTTTCTTCGGACGGCTTTAGAATAAAGGCATTGCCGGCAGCAAGAGCTGGTGCTGCTTTCCATGACGCAACCTGTATTGGATAATTCCATGCCCCGATACCGGCGCAGACACCAAGCGGCACACGTTCAGTATAGGCAATTGCATCTGGCCAGCGATGGGATGTGCCATGAGCTGTTGCACAGGCGGCAGCAAAAAAAGCAAAACTTTCTGCGCCGGACGGCACATCAGCGCTCACAGCTTCACTATAAAGTTTACCAACATCAAGGACTTCAAGCCGGGATAATACATCAACATGCTCTGTTATCAGGCGGGCAACATGGCTCAAAATTTCGGCACGTTCATGGGCTGCGCGCGCCGCCCAGTCCTTCTGGGCAGCAGCGGCATATCGAACAGCATCATCCAGCATTTCAGGGCTTGCAGGCTCAATAGACGCAATGACAGTGCCTGTTGCCGGATTGATTTTCGGCATCGCAGGAAGCGGGCTTTTGACAGCAGCACCGTTGATGATGGAGGAAAGCTGTACGCCCTCTTGTTCCAAGTGAGCAAAAATATCCATCAGGCCTGACATCTGCCTTTATCCTTATCAAAAATGACTTACTATCTGGGGCGCTTATTTTTCTTGCACCTGTTTATGAAACAAGTCAAACCTAGAGCTCAGCAGAACAGTTTGTTTGGTGATGAAAAAATGGATCAAACGCTCCCATTATCCCAAGAGATAGCCCGTCGCCAGATGGCGGCTCTGTTTCGCATTGTTGCCCGCGAAGGGCTGCATGAGGGTATCTCTAATCATTTCAGCTATGCATTGAGTGATGATGGCCAGACATTCTTGATGAACCCTTACGGGGTCCATTTTAGCCAGATGAAATCAAGTGACCTTCTGCTGATTGATAATCATTCGCCGCCTGACCCATCTTCGCCGCATATTGATATCACCGCTCTATCCATTCATGGCGCATTGCATAAAGCTCATCCTGCATCGCGCTGCCTTATTCATCTTCATCCTCATTATGCAACAGCGCTATTGAGCCTTGCAGCGCCAGATTTGCCGCCTATCGACCAGACCAGTGCACGGTTTTTCAATCGGCTTTCATGGGATATTGGCTTTGATGGCATGGGGATAGGCGATGAAGGTCATCGCCTTGCACGCCAATTGGGCAATCATCGCTGTTTAATGATGGGCAATCACGGCATTCTCATTGCAGCAGAAACACCAGCGCTTGCCTGGGATTTAGCCTTTCATCTTGAACGGGCTTGTAAAAATTATATCACGGCTTTGTCAGCTGGCAGACCGCTCTCTCTTTTGGCTGATGACGTTGCTGAAAAGACAGCGCAGCAATGGGAAGATTATGACAGGACATCAGACTTCCAGCAGCAGCATCTTGATGCCATGATGGCAGTGTTAGATGCCGAAAACCCGGGATATGCGTCATGACAATTGTGATACCGCCCTCTTATATGATTTCAGCAGCGCAGCAGGTTGATGTCGGTGTGGGCTGTCTTGCCCGCCTGCCTGACTGGCTAAAGTCTGTTGGCTCATCCCGCCCGTTGCTGATAATGGATAGTTTTTTTGCGCGCCATGATGCTGGCAAGACTATTATCGGCCAGCTTCAAGCAGACGCAGAACTGCATGTTATCGAAGCGCCGCAAGGTGAGCCTAAAATGGCATACCTCGAAGATATGCTGATAACAGCGCGGTCTGTTTCATGTGATGCTGTTATCGGGATTGGCGGCGGGTCTGTTCTGGATAGTGCAAAAATTATTGGCATTTGCCTTGGTGCTGACAAGCCGGTTGCGCATTATGAAATGATTAAAAATCCACTTCCCGCTCATACCGTGCCGCGTGCCATGGTGCCGACAACTGCTGGAACAGGTTCTGAAGCCTCATCAACCAATATTCTGGCACTTGAAAATGGTCAGAAAGGCTGGGTCTGGGGTCCGGAAACAAAACCTGACATGGTGTTTCTGGATGCTGAACTTTTAGTATCGCTCCCCCATGATCTGACAATCTGGACAGGCATGGACGCGATTATTCATGCGTTTGAATCTGCGGTAAATAAATTCACCCACGCAGGCGCACAATTTTATGCACATCATGCCCTTCGGCTGGCGGCAACAGCCCTGCCACGATGTGCTGATAATAGTGATGACCGTGAGGCACGGCAGGATATGTTGCTGGCGAGTTATTATGCAGGACGCTCCCTTGATATGTGCTCTGCTTCGCTTGCGCATTGGATGAGCCATGCCATAGCGGGTATCAAGCCTGTTCACCATGGATTGGCAACAGCGCTGAGTTTTGAGATTTGCCTGCCGCATCTGCTTGCAGCCAACCCATCTGCCGGGGAGGCTGCGGCACAGGCGTTTGGGGCAGAGTCTGCTGCTGCATTGCCTGACTATCTCAGCCAGTTTTTTGCACGTATCGGGCTTGAGCGCAAACTCCCCGATAGTTTCAGCATGGTAACAGCCGATGATATTTTTGTAGCGCTTCAAACGCCAGAGACAGAAAGCATCCGGTTATCATGCCCTATATATCCAGATGATGAATTAGCCAGACGTTATGCTGATGCCCTTGCCGCGCTCTCATAATAGGGAAAGCTGTCTCCAAAAGTCGTAAATAGAACATTATTTGGCATTTTAAGACTAATTGAGCCGCGCCAATAGCGCAGTGTCATTCTTATGGTTAGACGAAATTCATCTCAAAAACGGCCCGTTTCAGCGTCTGGTTCTGCTGTTCTGCGGTCACCCGCCGGCCTTTCGCAACCGGCTTTCCGCCCGCCCATATCGCCGTTTCCGCCAACCCCTTTGTTAGCAGAAGAGCAGATAGAGCAGATCCATAAAGCATCTATGACAATTCTTAGCCAGCATGGTGTTGAAGTCATGAGCCCGCGTGCGCGCGCGCTCTATCGCAAGGCTGGCGCAGAGGTGGATGACGCGTCAGAAACTGTCCGAATGGATGAAGCGCTGGTAGCTGCCTTGCTCGCTTCTGCTCCTGAAACATTCATGCTTACGCCAACAAACCCTGATCGGGCGCTGATGATTGGCGGCAATCACCTCCATTTTGGGATGGTGTCGGGCGCTCCAAATGTTCACTGCGCAATAAAGGGGCGCCGGTCGGGGAATTTTGCTGATTATCAGAACTTTATAAAATTAGGGCAGTCATTTAATGCCATACATTTTTTTGGCAATCAGACGCTTGCGCCTAATGATCTGGCGGTAAATACCCGCCATCTTGATACAACTCTTGTTAATCTGACCTGTGCTGACAAAGTGTTTTTGTGCATGTCCATTGGCGAGAAGCGGGTGCGTGATACAGCTGAGATGATAGCCCTTGCGCGCGGCTTAACGATGGATGAGCTGGCAGAAAGCCCAAGCTGTATCACAAACATCAATATTAATAGCCCGCGTAAATTAGATAGCGAGATGTCAGATGCGCTGATTATGCTTGCCTCGCTTGGACAGGCTGTGGTTGTAACGCCCTTCACGTTGATGGGTGCGATGACACCGGTGAGTTTCGCCGGCGCGCTTGCCCAGCAGAATGCCGAAGCGCTTCTTGGCATTTGCCTTACCCAGATTGTACGCAAAGGGGCTCCTGTTGTTTATGGCGGGTTTACCAGCAATGTTGATATGAAATCAGGCGCGCCTGCTTTTGGGACGCCGGAAAATGTCCGCGCGAACATCGCCGGTGGCCAGCTTGCGCGTCATTATGGCCTGCCATATCGCACCAGTGCCTGCTCAGCCTCTAATCTGGTTGATGCTCAGGCTATATGGGAAACACAGATGGCGTTGTGGGGGGCTGTTCAGGGGCATGGAAATTTGATTTATCATGCTGCTGGCTGGCAGGAAGGCGGACTTGTTGCGTGCTATGAAAAACTAGTGGTTGATGTAGAAATGCTGCAGGCAATGAGTGCGATTCTTGCGCCTGTTATCGTATCAGATGACGAGCTTGCCCTATCAGCTCATGATGAAGTGGCTCCGGGAGGACATTTCTTTGGCGCAAGTCATACATTAGAGCGTTTCCGTGATGCCTTTTACACACCCCTCTTATCGGACTGGTCAAATTTCGAGGCATGGCAGGCAAATGGGGCACAAAGCGCTACGGAACGGGCAACCCCTATTTGGCAATCTGTATTGGCAGACTTTGAGCCGCCGGCGCTTGATATTGCCCGTATCGAAGCGCTAGAGGCATTTGTTGCGCGCCGAAAAGAAGAGATTGGAACGGGTGAGCTATAGAAGCCTTTTGATGTCTTGTCGTTAGATAAGATACTTGTGAGCCAGATTGGGGCGCGAGGGTGGTGTGCTAGAGTGAGTTGTATCTTTTCACGGCCTTCTTTAAAGTGAGCATCTCTGATAGAAATATTTTTTATTATCACCGATGTGATGCTTATACTAGGAGGCTTAAAAGATGGCGGCTTATTGGATTGTTCGTGTGAATGTGCTGAATGCTGAGAAGATACAGGCTTATGCCCCATTAGCGGCAGCAGCGGTCGAAGCTCTTGGCGGTAAATATCTTGCCAGAGGCGGCAGTTACGATACCAAAGAAGGCGCAGAATATGTGCGTAATGTTGTTGTTGAATGGCCCTCTTTAGAGACTGCGCAACAGGCTTATGACAGCCCTGAATATAAACGTGCTCTTGATGCTCTTGATGATGGTGCAGACCGTCTCTTCGTGATTGTCGAAGGGCTGTAGTCTGCCGGCCATCACCTAGGCGCGCGAGCGCATCAGACGGTGCATCAGGACGCTTACAATGAAGGACCCAACACCCATTAGCCCCATTGCAATAGCCCAGGCGGTGAGCGACTGCTCGCCGCCATTCTGATCCAGAAGCCAGCCGGCTACTGGCCCGCCAAGTGCGCCGCCCCCAAATCCGATCATAGAATGAACAGCCAGAAGAGCTCCCCTGTCGTGAGGCGAGGCACTTTCAACTGTACCGGCTGTCAGCGACGCACTATCCAGCATGATAGTGATGTTAAATAAGCCTGCAGCAATGACCAATAACCAGAAATCAATATAGCCTGCCAGACCAAAGGCTGCTGACACACAAACAGTCAAAAGGCCGTAGAGGCGGATCATCCGGGCTCGTCCAAAGCGCATGCAAAATTTTGCGCCCAGAACCGAAGATATCATGCCCATAAACGCCATTACAGAGACGATGGTTGAAATAGACATCGAGGAGAGACCGGTCGTGTGATAGCCGCCGACAAACAGCAGAAAGGCAAAGAGCCATGAGCGAAACGCAAAGAGCTCATAGCTATGTGCACCATAGGAAAAAATATAAAATAGTGCGCGTTGATTGCGCAAAGCTGGTCTGAAATCCAGCGGGTGCCTGATGGGTGTGCCTGCTTCTTGTTCAACAGCCTTCGGGGCAACACATAGCCCAACACCAAAAAGCGCGATAAAACTAGCAACCGCACTTATGATAAACGCTGTCCGAGCATCTGTGAAACTATACAGCCAGCCCATTACAAGAAAGGACATGCCCGATCCGATACCAAAGCTTGATGTGTAATAGGGGAGTAGGCGCAATCTTGTATCATCATCAAGCCGGGCATTTAGAATTTGCAGGCCGGGCATGTAAGTTCCTGCCAAGCCAGCCCCAACAAGCGCCCATGAAAGGCAGGCTGTCCAGAAGTCAGTTGCAAACACGGCAAAGCATAAACAGCCAACTCCGCCAAGGAAGGCTGAAAAAAGATAGATGTGGCGCGCATCCATTCTATCTGTGATGCCAACAAGGAAGGGTGTTGCACACACATAACCCATGAAATATGCACCGCTAATCCAGCCGACCTGATAATTCGTTAATAGCCATTCAGTCTGGAGCGTCACAAGATAGATAGGCCAGGCAGCAAAACTCAGTAAGCTAAAGACTTCAGCGATGCACACTATCACAAGTAAAAACACTGGTTTGCGGGTGCTAAATGAGAGAACTGCTGGAAACATAGAGAATTAAATACAGGAAATGTGACGGCTCGTGTATAGAATTTAAGGGAGATGGTATTTCTTGCGCCCAGATTTGTTCCTATAGGCACCTCATTTACATGATTCATAACATAAAATTGTTTTTTTCAGTGGCTAGTTGGGCGCTTGCATTGCCTGTTGTTTTGTTAGCAAACCAGCTAGCGATACCTGTCTTAAGGGTGCTACAGGATGCAGCCCTCATTTCTTTTGCCAGTCTGCTTATGGTGGCAATGCTCGGTCTGAGAGCACAGACGCTCATTGTCACAATTATTTTGTTCGGCCTTGGCTTTTTACTGCTTCCAGATATTCCCTCTCTTGGTGAGTTAAGAGAGGCTGGCGCGTTTGTTCTGATTTTCGCCTGTCTAATGCCGACCTTGGCGCTGGTGCGTGCAACAGCCATGACAATGCCGTCTGTCTGGCGCACGCAAAAAGCGCTTGGCGCGTTATCGCCTGAACATTCAGCCTCTGGACTTCAGCTTGCCAGTCACATGCTTGGGGGAGTGATGAATACAGGCAGTTTTGCACTGGTGGCGGCCAGCTTGCCCGATGATGCAGATGAGCGCCGCCGCCGTGTTGCGGCCGAAGCAGCGCTGAGGGGTATGAATTCATCGGTTGTCTGGTCTCCCTTCTTTATTGGATTTGCTGTTGCGGGCGCCTATCTTCCTAGCGGTTTTGCCATTGGCGCCATCGGGTTCGGGGTTGTAACAGCTATTTTATTTTACGTGATTACGGCTGCCTGTGCTGCGCCGGCCACGGCTCGTTTTGCGTTCATTCAGTCCTTGCAGCCATTGCGTCCGGTCGGGCTGAGGCTTGCTGTGGCGATAGGCAGTGTTGTACTTGTCTCTGCGATCACAGGTCTGACAGCTCTTTATGCAGTTGTGCTGACGATGCCTATCCTATGTCTTATTCAGATGGTGCGCCGGCCAAATACTGGCCGCGCTATTCTGAGTCATTTTGCTACCCTTCAGAAACAGTCAGGCGATGAGCTTCTGATTATATCTGTTTCAATGATTATCGCTGCGTTAGCGCATAACTCACAAGTCCTGCCTGAGCTAGCGACAATGGTGTTTGGCGGCACATTGCCTGTCTGGCAGATGATATGGGTCTTACCAGTTTTTGTCTGGTTCGGGTCTATCTTTGGTGTTCATCCGGTAATTTCATCAGCCCCGCTACTGGCGCTATTTTCACCGCACCTGACTGTGTTTGACGCGATGTTCATTATGCAAGGCCACATGATTGGCTGGTCAACAGGGACCATGTCATCAATCGCGTCACTATCGGTTATTACCGTTGCCGATCAATTCGGGCTGCGGCCTGCCCAGCTCGCCTTTGGGCGCAATCTGATGGCATCGGGCGGGCTTGCTATCGGTGGCGGCGGTCTCTGGGCGCTGGTCTATATTATCTTAACCTAGCCTGTCGGCCATAAAAAAACCCGGCATAACGAAACCGCATGCCGGGTTAAAATTTATGTGTATAAGCAAAAGATTAACCGCCGAGGAACAACCGTCCTACATCTGGGTTAGTCAGCAGGTCATCGCCCATATCTGCCATAGCTGTCTCTCCCGATACCAGCACATAGCCAATATCAGCAAACTCAAGGCCCTTCTTGGCATTCTGCTCAACCATGATAATCGTCTTTCCATCACGACGCTGTAGGTCATCCAGAATTTCAAAGACCATATCAATAAAGCGTGGCTCAAGACCGATTGATGGTTCATCAACCAGAAGAACATCAGGGTTCATAACCAGTGCCCGCGAAATTTCAAGCAAACGGCGCTCACCACCGGACAGAACACCAGCTGGCTTATCGCGGCGTTCGGCAAGGCGTGAATATTTATCAAACACCATTTCAGCAGCTATTTTTGCTTCTGCTGGCTTATTTTTCAAAAAGCCACCCATCAGCAAGTTTTCTTCGACAGTCATGCCTGGGAAAACTGACTTATCCTGCAGAATATAGGCAATCCCAGCTTCTGCTAGTTTCTGTGATGGCGTAAGGTGTGTTACATCCTTACCCTTCACAGAAATTTTGCCTGAGAAGATATTGGTAAAGCCAAAGATAGAATGCAGGACTGTAGATTTGCCAGCACCGTTTGGACCAATAAGGCATAAAGACTGGCCCTGACCAATTTGTAATGTGAAGTTATGGAGAATTTCCATCTTGCCATAGCCAGCATTCAAATTGTCTATCGACAGAAACGGCTCGTTCTTTGCCAGCTTGCCTAGCTTTTCAAGGCTTGGTGCCTCGCCAGCGATGCTTGCTGCTTCTTTTACAACCTGATCAACTGACATTACAACGTCAACTGAACCCATCCCATAGCCACTAATCTGTTTGGCTGAAGCTTTCTTGGATTTTTTTGCTGCCGGCTTTTTTGCAGCCGTTTTCTTAGTAACAGCTTTCTTGGTTACGACCTTAGCCTTTGTAGCTTTTTTCTTAGACGCTACTTTAGGAGCAGCAGCTTTTTTTGCAGCTGCCTTTTTTGCAACAAGTTTCTTTTCAGCAATAGCTGCTTTTGGAGCGGCTTTTTTCTTTGTTGCCGCTGATTTTTTTGCGGGTGCCTTAGCCATTAGTGACCTCCAAGATATGCATCAATTACACGCTGGTCAGATTGCAGCTCTTCAGGCTTGCCATCTGCTAGCATCTTGCCGTTTGACAGACAATAAATATGCTCTGCCAGATTCATAATCACCCGCATATTATGTTCAATTACACACAAGGTGATGCCAAGTTCTTGATTTGCTTTATGAAGACGATCAATAAGGCCGTTAATCAAGGTTGGGTTAATACCGGCGGTTGGTTCATCCAAAAGCAAAACCTTTGGTTGGTTCATAAGAGCCATCGCAAACTCTAGAAGCTTTTGTTGACCAAAAGACAAATCACCTGATATCAGGTTTCTTTTTGAATAAAGGCCGACAAACTCTAATAGATGCTCTGCACGTTCCCGAATTTCACCGCGCCGACTTGCAAATAGTCCACTTCGTGAGCCCTTTCGGTGCGACACAGAAATTTGCATATTGTCGACGCAGTCCATTTTTGAATAAATCCGAGTCTGCTGAAAGGTTCTCAGCATGCCTAGGCGTGCAATATCACCAACTACCAAATTAGATATTTCTTGTCCGTCGAATTTAATCGAACCACTATCAATAGGATGATAGCCAACAATTGAATTGAACAGAGTTGTTTTACCGCATCCGTTTGGTCCAATGATTCCTGTGATACTTCCCTCTTTTACGGAGATGGAAATATCCACATTTGCTTTCACGCCGCCATAGGCTTTTGAGACGTTATCTACTGTAATGATATCAGACATTATTTTGCCTCCGACTTAGACGTTTTTTGTGACTCATCGACCACAATACCAAACATCTCTGGATATTTAGTTTGCAGCCAACCCATGAGGCCTTGCTGGAAATAAACAATGTTTATTATCAGAATTAGACCAAGAGCCACCCATTGGAGGTTCAACAGGTATGTCCATGTTGTCTCTTTGATGACATGGAAAATAATTGCGCCAATAACAGGTCCCCAAAGAGTTCCTTTACCGCCAAGCAACACCATAGCAACCATGAAAATTCCAAATGTCGGGATAGGGTAGGCAACTTCTTTATCAATGAAGCCTGCCATATTACCGGCAATCGCGCCAATACAACCCATGAAGAATGCAGCAATGCCCCATCCAATCTGCTTATAAACTAAGGTTGGAATGCCCATGGCTTCAGCTTTATCTTCATCATCTCTGATTGCGTTAATTGCCAAACCAAACTGGGTAGAATAAAGCCACCGCAGTAGGAAGTGAGCCAAAGCCGCAAGAATAAAACAGAGAATATAGAAGAAGGTTGACCTAAACTCAATTTCGCCTGGGAACAGAGGCATCGAAATACCAGATGCACCGCCCACATAATCCATAGTGATCGTTAGTTCTGCTGCCGCAATGGCAAGACCAAGTGAACCAATCGCAAAATATGGGCCACGCAATCCGAACATGAACGTACTAAAAATAAGGGATAAGAGAAGCGCGCCGATACCGGCACAAATAATCCCAAGGTAAAGCCCAGAGAAATATTCTGAATCTGTGAATTCAGGCTTAATTGAACCCATCGCAGATGTATATTCAGCCATTCCGCCATCATAGAACATCGTGACTTGGACGATTGCAGAGATATACATCCCTGCGCCAAAAAAGGTGATGTTTCCAAGTGAGTTGTAACCCATCTGTCCACCAAGAATATCCCAGGTTGAGGCCATTAAAACCATCATCCAAAGATAGGCTATTGAGAGTGTATAATCGGGGAATAAAATCGGACCGAAGACACCAAATAAAGCGAGGCCGCCATATGTAATAAGGGTGTTTTTCTTTATCATTATCTTACAACCTGCCTGTTGCGTTTCATTGAAATCTGTCTCCAGATAAGAACCATTAGGAGTATGCTAACCGGTGCAGCAACTTCGTAAGCTGTGCCAATTATCATGCCAACATATTTTTCGAAAAGCCCGATGCCAAATGCTGCGGTTATAACCCCTGGCAGATTACCAAGCCCAGCTGCTGTTACAATCGCGAAAGACCGAACAGAGTAGGTGATGCCGTAGAATGGCTGAATAACCCAGATAATGGATACAAGGACGCCAGCGGCACCGCATAAGGCTGAATTGAGTGCAAATGTGAACGCATAAACTTTATCTGTATCTATCCCTAGAACACGTGCGGCGCGCGGGTCTTGAGCTGTTGCGCGAATTGCCTGGCCGGCACGTGATTTCTTCATGAAAATCACAACGGCTAAGGCGATGACTGCAGCAAGCCCAAGAGAAATAACCTTGGACGATGGTATTGTTACCATGTTGTCGAAGAAATCCCAGTTGGGAAGTTCCATATCAATCGTCTGAACTTCTGGTCCAAAAACCAAGTTCATTACCTGTTGCATCAAGAGCGAGAGGCCAAAAGTAGCAAGCAGAGACACGAACATATCTTGGTCGAGAATCCGTCTTATCATAAGGGCATAAATACCCCATCCATAAACGAACATAAAGACTATGACGATAATAAGAATGAGAGGAAGAGGGACGTTTGCGCTTGAGAGCGCAAGGGCTAAATACCCACCCATAATAACAAAATCGCCTTGTGCGAGGTTTTTAATATTCATCACCCCCCAAACGAGAGCGAGGCCATATGCGCTCAAAGCAAATACAGCGCCCACAAAAATACCCTCAAGAATAACTTGAACGTTAATGATTGGGGCCCACACAAAAAGCAATTGTAGATTGTCTAGCATGACCATCTCCAGGGAAATCAGAAAAAAAAAGGGAAAGAATGAGGGAAAACCTTAACGGTCTTCCCTCACAATTAGACAGTATTAGTAGGATACATTCCGTGGGAATGTCATATCCTTGAAAGACTCGACCAATGAGTAGCTGGCGTCTGAACCAATCTGACGCATGAACATTGGCTTCGCGATATTGTTACCATTCTCAGAGAACTTAATGTCGCCGTAGAATGTTTCCATTTCTACTGCAGCAATAGCATCTCTTACAGCATCTTTATCAAGGCTGTTAGCGGCTTCAAAAGCTTCTTTCCAGACATAAACTGCTGCAGAGGCCTGTGCTGACTGATATGGCACAGACGTGTAGGATGGATATGCTTTTTTGAAGTTAGTATTCCATTCGCCAGCAGACCCAAACATTGAGTCAGACTTTGACAGAGTTTCAACCCACTGTGTCGGACACAAGAAACCTGTTGCTGCTTTCGGGAACTTCTCATGTACTTTAGCAGCTTCACAATGTGTCATTGCAATCATCGGCACATTGACTTTCATTTCATCAATCTGACGTGCTGCTGTTGCTGCACCTTTTGAGTGACCAGAAATAATAAGAATGTCTGGCTTCAGTGCTTTCACTTTTGTGAGAGTTGTTGACATGTCTGACAAGTCAGCTGGAAGCTGGTCATCAATAACGATTTTCATGCCATATTCATTTAACTTATCAACAACACCTGCGCGAACGTCCATTGAGAACGGGTCGCCTTCAAATGCCATTGCAACACGAACTTCAGAAGGGTCTCTGAAATTCTTCTTGCGTTCTTCTGCAGCCATGTCAACAGCAGTAGCTAAGTATTGCTCAGATGTTGAAAGCACAGCGAACAGATACTTATAGCCTTGAGTGAAGAGTGAGCGCGATGCGCCTTCAGCTTCAACCATAGGAACACCGAACTTTTCAGAAACAGGCGCAATCGCCTTAGTCATTCCTGAGCTGTATGGTCCAAGCATATATTGAACACCATCCTGCTGGATAAGGCGCTCAGCAAGCTGTGCACCACGAGCAGGTGTTGATTCATCGTCATAATAAGTTACGGCAAGCTTGTAGCTTTTGCCATCGACCTTTACACCGCCAGCATCATTGATGGTTTTGACAGCAAAGTCATAACCGCGCTGGGTGTGTAAACCGTTTGTTGCATATTTACCAGTCAGTGAGATAGATGAACCGAGGATGATTGTATCCCCGTCTACCTTTGCCACTGCGGGTGTGATGGCGGATGCCGTAGCAAGTGCGCATACACCTGCGACTGTCATCAGAGCACGCATCTTCATGTTTTCCTCCACTAAAAAGATGTTTAGAAATTTAGTCTTATAGAACTCAGTGATAAATCAAAAGTAAATATTACCTATTTGGAAACTAATTTTTTCCATTATGGAAACATTCTGTTTTTTATGAAGAAATTTGCGTTTTTGTCTTGCTAAATAGCAATAAGTATTAATCAAGAAGGACTAGAATAATAGATAATCCTAAAAGAGCTATGGAACTTGCTTCGATTCTTGTGATGCGTTCTTTGAATATAAGAGCAGAGACCCCGAGTGTAATGAGGAGCTCAACTTGCCCGACCGCTCTCACAGATGCCACATTATGGAGTGAGAAGGCGATGAACCAGCAGGCTGTGGTGATTGCGCCAAACAGGCCGACGGGCCAGACACGTCGCCAATGGATAAATGACAGCGTCAATTCACGCCGTGCGATAAATAATAGGGCTATCCCCATAATAACTGTCTGAAGCAAGGTTGATGTGGCTGCCGATAGTGACGCCCGCAAAATAACATCACCTGACGGCAAGGCATCAGTTGCTGCCCGAAAGCTCACCGTGGAAAGCCCGAGAAACGCGCCTGCGGCAAGCCCGAGAAGAGTTTGGTAGGAGGTAAAGGCAGTGATTAGCCCTTTCATGCCAGCTTCTGACTTATGAAAGGAGAGCATCAGAACTGCCACAACACCGAGCCCGATTGCCAAACCAACCTGAAGGCTCACAACTTCGCCAATAATCAGGGCTTCAAAAATAGCTGCCTGCAAAACTTCAGTCTTGGAAAAGGCTGTCCCTGCTGCAAAATTCCGGTGATTGAATAATGTGATAAGGGCAACAGTAAAAATTACTTGGGTTAATCCGCCAATCGATACCCACAACCAGAAATCAGCTGTGAAGGTGGGGAGTGACTGGCCGGTATAGTAAACCCAGGCCGCAAGCCAAATAAGCGCAAAGGGCAGTGCGTAGGAGAAGCGGATATAACTCGCCCCAAAATCCCCAAGCACAGATTTCATTTGCTTCTGACCAGCAGAGCGTAATGTCTGGGTTGTCGCTGCAACAAGCGTAAGCACTATCCAAATTGACATAAGATTTAGGCTCCTAATGCCCTAGCGCGGCACATCGCCGGCAAGTGTTATCCGGTGTAACAATCGCCGATAGCCATGATAATCATTAACAGGGTAATGCAATACACACCGATTATCCCAGAGCGCAACATCGCCAGTCTTCCAGACAAGACGGCATTGGAATTCTTCTCGTATAATATGCTGATAAAGATAGGAGAGGAGGCCAGCGCTTTCATCGCTCGTCCATCCCTCAAAATGAGAGGCATGGCCTTCATTCACAAACAACGCCTTTCTGCCTGTTTCAGGGTGGGTGCGCACAACAGGGTGGATTCCCACAAGCTGGGCTTCATCAACATTAGCCCCGTTTTCTGCAATACGGTTAACCCGCGTTGCAGCTGCTTTTCCCTTGCCAGATATGCAAACAACTTTCAGGCCGCGCAAGGCCTCCTTCATGCCTTCGGATAGTGTTTCATAGGCACGATATTGATTTGAAAATAATGTATCACCGCCAATCGGAGGTAGCTCGCGGGCATGCAGCATCGTCGCCATTGGTGGTTGTGGCTGATAGGTTGTATCAGAATGCCATAAGCCGCCAAAATTCACAGTTTCATCTTCGCGCTTTAGCACAGGTGTTATCATATCAAAACCATCAAGCCCGTTCAGCAGGGGATAGGGCTGGGGAGAGCCTATGCGTGTGGCAAAATCAAGCTGTTGCTGGGGGGTGAGGGTCTGGTCTCGGATAACAATAACGATATGCTCCAGCCAGAGTGCGCGGATTTCTGCCATCTCTGCGTTAGATAAAGGCTGAGAAATATCGATATCATAGATAATAGCGCCCAGTGCGGGACTTATTTTTTCACTACGCATTATGCGGCTCCCTAGCTTTTCTTACCTAACACAGTCTCCACTTTTCGTCAGAAGACCGAGAAAAGCAATCACCTATCGGCAAAATGGTTATCTGTATTTTTTACCTGAAGAGACAGAATGCCATATTTCTATAATACTATAGAGAATACTATATCGTATGGGTGACTTATAGGGCGCAATTCTGTATCAAAGGGAAAGCGTGTATGATGTTTCATCGCAGACAACAAGGTGTATCATTTCTCATGAAAGTTTTGGTTACAGGTGCGGCCGGATTTATTGGCATGCACACAGTCATCCGGTTATTGAATGATGGTCATGAAGTTATTGGGCTTGATAATCTCAATGATTATTATGATGTAAATTTGAAGCGTGCGCGCCTGACCCATATTGGTGCGCCAAACCAGTTTAGCTTTTGTGAAGGCGATCTTGCTGATAATGATGCCGTAACCGAGCTCTTTCAGAGCCACCGCCCGCAGGTTGTGATTAATCTTGCCGCACAAGCTGGTGTCCGTTACAGCCTTGAAAATCCACATTCTTATATTCAGGCGAATGTTTTGGGTTTTACGAACATTCTGGAAGCCTGCCGTCATTACGATGTTGAAAATCTCGTCTTTTCGAGCTCCTCGTCTGTTTACGGGCTGAATACCTCTATCCCTTTTTCTGAAGCGAGCAGCGCTAATCATCCGCTTGCTTTATATGGTGCAACAAAAAAGGCTAATGAGATGATGGCGCATTCCTATGCGCATTTATTTGGTCTTCCCTGCACAGGACTTCGGTTTTTCACTGTTTATGGCCCGTGGGGCCGGCCTGATATGGCACTCTTTTTATTCACTAAGGCTGTTCTTGCAGGCGAGCCGTTAGATGTTTTCAATCATGGGAAGATGGTTCGGGACTTCACCTATATTGATGATATTGTCGAAGGCGTTGTGCGGCTAGTCTCCAAGCCAGCAACAGCTGATGAGACTTTTGATACAAGCGCGCCAAATCCTGCGGCAAGTACAGCGCCCTATAGGCTTTTCAATGTCGGGAATGGTCAGCCGACACCCTTGATGGATTATATTGCGGCAATTGAAGATGCTACAGGCAAGAAAGCAATAATGAATTATCTTCCTATGCAGGCAGGTGACGTCATGACAACATCAGCTGATACAACATTACTTGGCGACTGGGTTGGGTTTCAGCCCGACACGCCTGTAGCAGAAGGGGTTGCCCGCTTTGTTGCGTGGTATCGTGATTACTATAACGGCTAACAAATAATTCAGCTGTCTGACATGCAGGGGATGAGTAGGTAAGGCTATACGTGAAAAATTGGAGATATCATGATGATTGCGGCCCTCATTCAGAAAGTTGATGCGGCTCAAACATGTCATAATAGCCTGACAGACAGACAATGGCTGCAGCCGCTATCCGGGCGCTGGTATGTGATAGCTGTTATTATTGCGACGAGCATTGCTGCTTATATGAATTATTATGTGCGTGCGAGCCAATATGATATTTGGCAGCAAAATCCTGAGATATTTGCTTTGGATGACGGAACGCAGCTCTTTACAACAACTGATGCGGGCTATTTTATTGGCTTGGCACAGTCGATTAAACGCGATGGGAATTTTCAGACCTTTAATGAAAAGCGTCTCTATCCTACAAACATAAACAGCATGCAGCTTGCCTCGCCGCCAGCATCTATTTTCGACGCACCGCTTCTCTCTTCTCTCATTGCGATTGTTGCAGATGGTTATTCTTCCAAAGCGCTTCTGAAAGCGGCTCACTGGCTAATTCCTGTGACCGCGGCAGTCACAGCCCTGTTTATTGTTTTTGCCTTTGGCTCAGTTGGTTACTGGCTGGAGGGCGCTCTGGCTGCTGCAGGTGGGGGATTGTCGCTTGCCTATATGACGCGTTCTGGTGCGGGGCGGATTGATACAGACCAGCTAAATCTCGGTTTTTTCTATCTCATGTTCGGGCTGGTTATTTTTGCTGCCCGCGCAAAATCATTGCGTACCTCACTTGCCCTTGCGGTGCTTGCAGGTGCTGTGATGTGGGTTTTTAATTGGTGGTATGCCAAACCTCTGTTTGGTTGGGCCTTTCTGATTGCGCTGGTATGGCTGTCTGCTGTGTGTCACCGAGACTGGAAGCGCAGCTTTTATCAAGCAGCTCTTTTCTGTCTGCTAAGTGGCCTTTTGTGGGGTAATATCGGGATTGGTCAGGGCTATTACCTCTCAGAATTAGGGTTTGGTGGGCTTGTCTTCCCTAATTCCTTTGTAACGATTACAGAGCTTACCGTTCTGCCTTTTCTGGAGGTTCTTGAGCGTGTTTCAGGGTCGTTTTGGCTTGGCATGGTTGGTGTTATCGCTGTTGGGTTATGGTCTATCCGCCATCCGGTACTTGCCATAGTATTTGTGCCTGCAGCTGCCTTCATGTTTTTGAATTTTTACTTTGGCACGCGCACAATTTTCTACTCAGCGCCGTTCTTGTGGTTCGGACTGGCCTGGGCCTTGGTGACAGGCGTAAGAGCGCTTCTTCAGATATTGAAAACGGGCAAAGCTGTGCAGTATGCAACGATAAGCACATCTGTGGTTTTTGGTTTTATGGTTATCTGGGTCTCTAGCCCAATAGATTATCTTGTGCGCCCTTCTTTTCCTAAACCAGCCTTAGAAGGATTAAGCTCACTTGCCACGCTGCCATCAGATGAGCAGACAGTTGTCGCATCCTGGTGGGATTATGGCTATGCGTCAGTTCTGTTAAATAATTTTAATGTTCTTCATGATGGTGGCGGGCAGAATACGCCTGTTACACATTATGTTGCACGGGCCTTAATGGCCAATAGCCAGTCTGAGGCAGCCGGCATATTAACTTATTTTTCTGAGAATGGGATGGAGGATTTTAAGGTCAGTATTGCCGGTGACAAAAATTTTGATACTAAACTTGGCCTTTATCAAAAAACAAAGCCTCAGCAGGCTATTTATATGGTGTTAAGTGACCAGCTGGCAGATTGGATGCCCTCTATTTCAAAGGTAGGGTTATGGGACCCCACCAAAGGAGTGCATACTTTTCCTGCAGGCACAAAACCGGAAGATGGCATTGGGTACAAACATCTTAAATGTGACCCGATGCAAAAGCCAGATATCATCCAATGCGCTGGCAGGTCGTTTAATCTGAAAACAGGCATGGTTGATAAAAAGCCATTATTAGCAGGCCTTATTCAGATGCAAGATGGCACCAGAACGGTCCAACGAGACTATAAGAATGACAGAGCGCCCTTTATTATGCATCTCATAAAACGCGGCGATAACGCGCCGCAGATATTCCTAGCTCATAGGAGGCTGTTCAATACTGTCTTTCACCAAATGTTTTATCTCAATGAAGTGAATAAGCAGTTTTTTGAGCCAGTCCTTGTAAGCGACCCTGCCTTTAAGGTGTTCAAGGTTAAATAATGGCGGGCTATGTAACAGCCTAGCTTTTGAAGCCTGCCGGATTATCAGATTGCCATCGCCAGACATCCTGACACATCTCGTCGACACCACGTTTTGCATTCCAGCCAAGTAGGGTTTTTGCTTTTGTTGCATCGGCAAAAAAACTATCAATATCGCCAGCACGGCGCGGCATGATTTGATAGTTAATCTGCTGTCCAGATGCCGTTTCAAAAGCGGCAATCATTTCTAAAACTGAATGGCCGCGGCCTGTGCCTAAATTAATGATTTCAGCGCCTGAATGGTGCAAGGCGTAGTCGAGAGCTGCTGCATGCCCTTCTGCTAAGTCGGTTATATGGATATAGTCTCGAACACCTGTCCCATCGGGCGTGTTATAATCATTGCCAAAAACCGAAACCTTAGCACGCTGACCGATTGCTACCTGAGCGATATAAGGCACTAAATTATTTGGAATACCGTATGGAGCTTCGCCAATTTCACCTGATTTATGAGCGCCTACTGGATTGAAATAACGCAGCAGTATCGCTGATTTACCATCGCCTGTTGCAGACCAGTCAGATAGTATTTGCTCATTAAAATACTTTGTTCGCCCATAAGGGTTAACCGGAGTGCAGGGATGTTCTTCATCGTAAGGCAGATAATGCGGCACGCCATAAACAGTTGCAGATGATGAAAACACGATGGTTTTACATTCGTGCCTATCCATCGCTTTCAGTAATTCGATGGTGCTACAGATATTCTGTTCGTAGTAGGAGAGAGGTAATGTTTCAGATTCTGCAACTGCTTTAAGACCAGCAAAATGAAGCACAGCTTCGGGCTTGAATGACTGAAAAATCTCATGCAAGGCCACCTCATCTGAAACGTTTGCAGACGTAGTGGAAAAGCTGTGATTAGACAGGTGGGCAACGCGCTCCAGACAAACAGGAGAGGCATTGACAAAATTATCTATCACATAGACCTCATGGCCTCCTGCGAGTAGATCCAGCATTGTGTGCGAACCAATATAGCCTGCTCCGCCGGTGACTAATATACGCATTTTGAATAACCTCTAAACCTTACTATAGAACTGAATAAACCGACTATTAGCTTTAGAAATTTATTGCATAAAATTACTTTTATTGTATAGCCCCCTAGCGGCTTTTTGAGGCGCAGGGTAGGGTAATATTGGTATTCTTTACTCTCGTTACAGAGAATAGTGGGGGATACAAAAATATTCTACCTCTTATTATTTAGGTTAATATTTTCGATCACATAATTTTTCGCATAAAAAAATTCTTAATTAATCTGGTTGGTTACAGATTGCTCTTGGTACTTGGTGACACCCTTGTTGTTGATAGGTATATTTGGCTTTTGAAATACCTGCCCAAAACGAGACAAAATGAACTCCTGATTGACGTAGGATGTGGCAGTGGCGCTTTTACATTAGCGTCGGATGCACGGGGCTATGACTCTACTGGCATTAGTTGGGACAAGCGCAATCAGGAAGAAGCGCAAACCTTTGCAAAATATTCAGGGTTATAGCAAAAAACAAAATTTGAGATTGTTGATATTCGTAAACTTGATATTCACCGTAAATTTGAAAATATCTTCTATATATGTATAAATTTTGAAAATATAGAGTATATTCTTGATGATAGAAACTTGATGAAGGACATTTTTGATATCCTCAAACCTGGCGGCCTACTTTTATTCACAACACCTTTTGTTTTAGCGAGAGAGGTGATTGTGTTTCGTAATTGGTCATCAAGAACTGTCCTGTCCGTCACTACAATAATAGTGTCAAACATACGCTTGGTATCACCTTTGGACTGATAGAGAGATGATAGAGTATGAGATAACCATCCAATCGAGTACGATTTTCCAGAACCAGTGGTGTGTTGAACAAGGTAATTTTTACCAGGTCCATCCACCTTCAACTGACCACGAAATTTACGAATAAGATCAAGTTGATGGTAACGAGGGAAGATTAGTACTTCTTTAACCTTTGTATCAATTTTTTGAGTCTTATCGTTAAAGAAGAAATCTTTCTCCTTAGACAAATGTACAAAACTTTCAATTATATCTAGGAGTGACGTTGGAGTTAAAATCTGTTCCCAAAGATACTTAGCTCTGTAACCGTTCTCAACTGGTGGGTTTTCTAAATCTTGATTGTAGGGAAGGAAGAAGGTCTTTGAACCAGATAATCTCGTTGTCATCGAGACCTTGTTATTATCAACGCAGAAATGAACCATACATCTTTTGAATTGAAGCAAGGGTTCTTTGTAGTCTCGATCATTTTTATATTGGTTTTCAGAGTGTTTTATATTTTGACCAGTAAGTTGGTTTTTCAATTCCATAGTCAATATGGGAAGACCATTCAGAAACAGACCCATATCAATCGA
>ENA-OQVM01000535-OQVM01000535.1-marine-metagenome-genome-assembly--contig:-NODE-535-length-58606-cov-4.317774_pt1 | contig 58606 bp, 49 predicted proteins | sample MGYA00237776_ERZ505498 | MGnify/ENA primary metagenome ERZ505498 (study PRJEB26159, sample SAMN06265151) | marine metagenome | isolation source: Helgoland LTER site | place: Germany:Helgoland, sampling...
TTAATAGGTACGCTAGTAATGTTGGTACCTGGTTATATGGCTGAAGCTGGTTACATGAACATCACGTTAGGATTTGTCATTGGTATGGCAGGTTGGTTCTATATCCTATACGAAATATTCCTTGGAGAAGCCGGTAAAGCAGCTGAAGCAACCGCAAGCGAAGCAGTAAAGTATGCATACAAAGCGATGCGTTGGATTGTAACCGTAGGTTGGGCAATTTATCCAATTGGTTATGTTCTTGGCTATATGACAGGAACTGCCGATCAAGAAACGCTAAATATCGTATACAACTTAGCTGACTTGGTTAACAAAATCGCATTTGGTTTGCTGATTTGGTATGCTGCAACCAGTGAAAGCCAAGCGGTAACAGAAAAATAAACTCGAATAATTACCTATAATAATTATTGTACCTTTGGGTTTGCAATCTCGTTAAGGGGTTGCAAGCTCATTTACATATACGAGTAGTGTTTATGATTCAAACCGAAGTAAATATGCAACCTCAGTCCTCCTTATTACTACAGCAATGTGAAGAACTCATGCTTTTTCGATTAAAAGACAATGAACCTTCATGCTTTCATTTAGCAAGTGGTGGAAGTAGAACTCGTGCAAAATTATGTATCGAAGCCGGTTTAGCACTTCAGCTACCAACAAACACGATCCTAGCTTTGGCCTGCACTATAGAGTTACTTCATAATGCCTCGCTCGTTCATGACGACTTACAAGATGCTGATATCACTCGTCGAGGAAGACAATCAGTATGGAAAAAATTTGGCAAATCCCACGCAGTTTGTGCTGGTGATGTGATGATTTCTGCAGCATTTGGTTCATTAGCTGATGTAGACAATTGTAGTTCATTGCCTTCCCTATTAATTCAGACTCAAGATGCTGTGTCGCGAACTGTTAAAGGTCAGTCCAGAGATCTTAATGCAGAAGTAACCATAACTGAACACGAGTACGAAGATATAGCGGCTATGAAATCAGGTCCGTTAATTCAACTTACATTATCACTGCCACTTATCGCTGCAGGCTTCGATGATCAGGTCAAAACAGTCAATAATGCACTTAACAAGTTTTCAATCGCTTACCAGATACTCGACGATTTAGATGATTGGCAACAAGACCTGCAAAAAGAACAGCTTAATCTAGTGAATTTATTGGTATCCCGTTACTCCTTAGAAGAGTCCATAACTATTTCTCGAAATCGTGTCAATTATTTATTGAATCGTTGTCAGAAAGAGCTTAGCGTGCTTCCCTCAAATTGTGCTGAATCTGTTATAACGGCTACTAATAACTTGTTAGAAAAAACTAAGGTAGGCTTAAATGCATAAAGCCGTTGTTATCGGTGCTGGATTTGGTGGAATAGCTTCTGCACTTCGCTTAAGAGCTAAAGGGTATGAGGTTGTGATTATTGATCAACGTGAAAAACTTGGAGGGCGTGCTCAACAATTCAATAAAGAAGGCTTTATTTTTGATGCGGGCCCAACGGTAGTCACTGCACCATTTTTATTTGAAGAACTGTTTTCACTGTTTAATAAACAGATTGAGGATTATATAGAACTAGTCCCAGTCGAGCCTTGGTATCGTTTTGTTTATCCAGACGGCAGTCATTTTGACTACGGTGGCACCATAGAAGAAACATTAGCTCGCATAGCCGAAATTGAGCCTGATGATCAAGCTGGATACCGTTCACTTCTAGCACAATCTGAAGCTATATTTGATGTCGGATTTACTCAACTATCAGATAAACCTTTCCACAAATTTTCTACCATGATTGCTCAGGTTCCTGCGCTTATTCGCCTCAAGTGTTATCGCACTGTTTGGCAAATGGTCTGTGCTCATTTAAAAAGTGACAAGTTACGTCAAGCCTTTTCAATTCAGCCCTTATTGGTAGGCGGCAATCCATTTGCAACAACCAGTATTTATAGTCTTATTCACTATTTAGAGCGTAAATGGGGAGTTCACTTTGCAATGGGAGGCACCGGCGCCTTAGTAAATGGACTAGCTGAACTTATGACAGAACAAGGTATACAAATAAAACTTAATACCAAAGTATCTGATTTAAGTATTCATGATAATCGTATTACTGAAGTACACACCGACTCAGGCTCTTTTCCATGCGACAAACTGGTATCTAACATAGATCCCAAATATCTGTATCGACATCTCATACCTAACCAGAATCAAACCATTAGTGCAAAAATTAAAACTAAACACGCCAAATCATCGATGGGGCTTTTTGTTTTATATTTTGGCACAACAAAACAATATCCAGACATAGTCCATCACACAATATGGTTAGGAAAACGCTACAAGGCACTTTTAAGCGATATTTTTGATAAAAAAGTATTAGCAGATGATTTTTCTTTATATCTACATCGGCCCACAGCAACCGACCCCAGCATGGCACCCGAAGGTTGTGACTCATTCTACGTATTGGCTCCCGTTCCTAATAACTTATCAGAAATTGATTGGTCTGAACAAGAAGAAGACTATGGAGACAGAGTTATCAAAGCATTGGAGCAAACCATCATGCCTGAACTTTCATCGCATATAGTGCACCGTTTTGCCAAAACACCAAATGACTTCGAGCAAGACTACTGCAGCGTCGATGGAAGTGGATTTTCGATTGCTCCAACCTTTCAGCAGTCCGCTTGGTTTAGATTCCATAATAAGGCTGAAGGCCCTGAAAATTTATATTTGTGCGGTGCCGGTACACATCCTGGAGCAGGCCTGCCTGGTGTATTATCTTCAGCGAAAGTAATAGACCAACTTATTTCTAAAGTTCAATCTTAAGTAATGAATGATGACCCGACAGAACTACTAAAAAAGCATGGTAAGACATTCAATTTCGCTCGCCTATTTTTAGGCTCAAAAACCGGTCTTGCCGCAGCGCGTTTGTATCGATTTTGTCGAATAGTTGACGATATAGCTGATGAGAGTCCGAACCCAGAAATTGCCAAAGTAAAGCTTAATAGCCTTAAGGAATCAATAAAACATAACACGCCAGACCACCCTGTAGTAAAAGACTTCCTTATTTTATGTGAAGAATATCAGATTGAAAAAAACCATGGCATCACACTGATTGAGGGTGTCAGTCAGGATCTCAACCTTGTTGCTTTACCTTCTCTAGAAACATTAATTCAATATGCTTACCGAGTGGCGGGTGTGGTGGGGTTGATGATGGCACCCATACTAGGTGCCAAAAAAGTGGGTTATGCCTTCGCTATTGATTTAGGGATCGGTATGCAACTCACAAATATTGCCAGAGATGTGCTGGAAGATGCTCAAATGGGACGCCGTTACCTGCCTAGTGAATGGGTCAACACATTATCAGCATCTCAAATTGCCTTGGCAAATATTGAACACAGAGAACAGGTACAAGATGCTACGAAGGTTTTATTGAATCTGGCTGAAGAATATTACCAAAGTGGATTAGCTGGACTTTATTATCTACCACACCGCAACAGGCAAGCCATTGCGGTAGCCGCTTATGTTTATCGAGATATTGGTAGAAAATTATTAAAAAATAATTGCCATTACTGGCTTGGTAGAGTGGTTGTATCAAAACCAAAAAAGATATTATTAGCAAGCCAAGCACTTTGGCATTTAAATACAGCCGCTATTGCACACTATGAAACTGATCATCAAAACGAATTGCATAGTTATCTGCAATGCGACATTTTGAGCAAGTAACCAAAGCAATGTCCTATGACTATGATTTAATCATCATTGGTGCAGGCGCTGCAGGACTGTCTCTACTCTTAGCCCTCGATGCGACAGAATATACTCAATCAGTTAAACTTATAGAACGACGTTCTGGACCTCAAAACGACAAAATTTGGAGCTTTTGGAATAACGACTCAGTTCCAGAATACCTCAAGACAATCATTACGCGCGAGTGGCAAACATGGGAGATTTCAGCAGACGACTGTGGTTATTCGATGTCCCATGCATATCATCGATACTGCTCCATTAGATCCGAATCACTGATGAAATTAGCACTTGAGCGGATGCAAACAAAAGACCACTTCGATATTGAATTTGATTGTGACGTTATGTCTGTGGAGTCAATTGATGACCATGCATTGGTGACGACTCAGAGCGGCCAGTTAACGGCAAGATGGGTCGTTGACACCCGCCCACCTCCATTAAAAACACATCATAATGGACTCCTTCAGTGCTTCTACGGTGAAGAAATTGTTACCGATGGTGAAGTGTTTAATCCTTCTTCTGTCAAACTAATGCAACAATTGGCAAGCTCAGAATTAGGGATAGAATTTATATATATTTTGCCATTCAGTGCAAATCACGCGTTAGTTGAGTTTACCTGTTTCAGTAAAACCGTTTTAGAGCGCACAGCTTTGCAAGCGCGCCTTAGAACTAGGATGCTGGAAATAGTTGGCTCTAAAACATATAAGATTGAGCGAGAAGAGTGCGCAGTATTGCCCATGTATCACATTAATGAAAATACCAATAATAAAAATCAACATCTTATCTTTGCTGGAATAGCGGGTGGCGCAATGAGAGCATCGACTGGATACAGTTTTCTAGCATGCCAAAGATGGGCTAAGCAGTGTGCTTCTGAGTTAAAGTCTAAACAGTCATTATCTGTATCAACTGCTTTATCATCATTCACACCAATCGGTAACCTTTATCAAAAGATGGATAGACTGATGTTAACTGTGTTGAGAAATGACATGGGTATCGGTGTAACCATTTTTGTGCAAATGTTTAAAAAGGTTAAGCCTGCACGTTTTGCCCGTTTTATGACAGAACAAGCGACTATTTTTGATTTCATTTGTGTTATTTGGGCCATGCCAAAGCGTGCTTTTTTACGCGCTTTATTTTCTCGGCGGAAACGGATTGCCAGAGGTGAGTAAATTACGCTATACACAATTTTATATCAGCGTTTGCACCTTAGCGGCCCTTGCCACACTGGCCAATATAAATATGGCCTCAGACAATGTAACTATTGTATTAGCGTTAGCCGTAACCTTTTTAGGACTACCACATGGCGCTCTAGACTTTGCCGTCGCAAAAACATTAAACCTTGTGACGTCTGTGTCATCAGCTATTCGATTTGTGACCATTTATAGCGCCATTGCAGCATTATCCATCGCTTTTTGGATTTGGGTGCCTGACATAGCGTTAATTTTATTTTTGTGTATATCGGCATATCATTTTTCTACCGACTGGCGCGTCACTATGCCATTTTTATCACGTGTGGGCTTAGCTAGTGCTCTACTATGTGGCCCTTCGATTTTATACTCTGCAACTCTTACCGATATTTTCACTGCCTTATTATTAACAACCCAGGCCGCTAATTGGGTCATTCAAGGTATGCAGATAACGTTTTATATTGGGCTCTGTGTTTTTCTATACTTTGCAATTCAATTATCGCGATGCAAAAAGCGTTTAAGTGTATGGCAATACTCAGAGTGGCTGACTCTACTTTTCAGTAGTATTATTTTAAATCCGCTACTTCATTTTGGACTCTACTTTTGTTTGTTACATTCACCGAAGCACCTTCTGGATATAGGGGTGAAATTACATGTGAGCGTGAAACATGCAATCGTTATTAGCCTACCATTTGTAATATTAACGCTCGTTTTAGCCGCTGGTTTATATGAATTGTTCGCTTCTAGCGAGTTAAATGTTGATTTGCTTCGTTGGATTTTTATTGGCTTGTTCGGTTTAACTATGTCGCATATGCTGCTAATTCACTTATGGCACAGCGGGGACTGAAACCATTTTTTTAGGAATATTGTGTCTTGTATGCTCAAATACTTTTGGAAACCATGCTGCAAAAGTATCTGGTTTGTTTGAAAGCTGCTGTAAAACTTCTTTTTCACTCCACCAGCGAACCTCCATTACCTCATCAGAGTTTTGCTGCCAATGGACACTCTCCACTTCAGTTACCAGTATTTTGTCTAACTCATGTTCAATCATATTATTATCAAGCTGATACTTATATTGAATCTGACCTATGTGCGACATATTTAAAAACTCACTGATACCGAGTTCTTCGAACACACGCCTCCTTGCCGCAACTTGTATGTTTTCGTCTGGTAAAGGATGTGAACAACAGGTGTTAGCCCAAAGCCCGCCGCTGTGATACTTATGCAAAGCACGTCTTTGAAGTAAATATTCTATACAATAATCTTTACGACGAATAATCATCAGAGAAAATGCTAAGTGAAGGTCTCCGCGAAGATGAGCTAACATTTTTTCTGAGTAGCCGGTAATCTTGCCGGTATTATCAACTAGTGCAACAAGAATTTCAGAATCTTTCATCATGTAATCATAACAGCGTTCGAGCCAAAAAAGATCAGTGTATGCGGGCTTTCTATGAAAAAAGCACTATTTAAAAACACATAGTTAAAATATTTCTAAACGTGACTCCCAATTAACAGATTATCTATTTATCTTAGTCCTTAACCATACTACTAGACCGACTATAACAAACAAAAATGGCAGTAAAATTAATATCACTATGACTTGGCGTATCTGTTTACTGGTTAAATTTAGACGTTCAACTTTTATCTCTTTTGCACTGACGAATATTTTGTAATCTAACTCGGCTAGCCAGTTAACTAAATTTAAACCCATCTGAGCATTGCTGTATTGGTTGACATAAACGTTGCTTAAAAAGTCAGCATCAGAGAACACTATCAGTCGAGTATCTGATGTCTTTTTACCTTGTAGCCCTGCATTTTTATCTTCAATCACTACGTAAGCAAATGGCACAGGACCCATAGTATCGGTGTTTGGGTCAAATTGAATATCTAAGGCTCTGTTGGTTTCTGCCCAACTATTTTCTGTTGATGCCGTTGAAACAATGACCGCGTGTTTGATGCTTGCACGACGCTGGGGTAAAACACGAAGTGAACGAGGGCGAACATAAAATGTGTAATCCAAACCTTCAGTTAATGCCTTATGGCGCCCATAGTTTTTAGTCGCAGGGCTGCCAACATCATCACCAACATGGTTGGTCAGATCAACCACAATATCAGACTGAACATCCAATCCCCATTGATTAAGAATGGTGTTTAAGCTTGGGTTTTTTTGAAGTTTTTCTTTGCTTAACGGTTTGTCTGGGGTGGTAACTAAAGTGTGTTCGATTAAAAATAATGCATCGCCCCCCTTTATTAAATAATTACTAATAAGAGTTTCTTCATTTGAAGTTAAAGCATTTTTTGGGCCGGCAATAATCAACACGTCACAATTCTCTGGAATAGACTGGGTGATACCCAACATCAGTGTTTTACTGGTAATGTTGTTGTCGGCTAACAGTTGTTTGAATTTTGATAAACCAGCATATTCCTGGTTTGAACTCGAATACTCACCATGCCCTGTCAGAAAATAAACAGTTCTTGGGACACGGCTGACACTGGCTATTGCATTGGTGAGTTTATCTTCAGACAACGCGCTCAAGCTAAAATCAACATCTTTACGGTTGTCGCCTGATTGAACAATCACTTTTCGCTCATCAGCATTGATTGCATTACCAAATTTTGCAGCATATGCAATCTGTTCGATAGGGTCGATAATTTCGGTTTTAATTACGCCAGCAGACACTCGTTCATATTCTTTAAATAGGTCTAGCAAGTATTTGGGAGGCATGCCTACATAAAATGCCGTTAACTGCAACTCATTGGTCAATGTGCTGACGTACTCGATGGTATTGTTCGATAAGGTATGTTGTTTATCTTGTGTGACATCCCACCTGACGTTTGAATGACTGGCCAAGTAATGACTTACCCCAATAAACACCATGCTAAATGAAACGATACAGAAAATGAGGGCCAGCTTTTTCCATCGTTTGAAGTTAAAAGGTGTTACCCATTCGGTTCGTGTAGCTTGCCCAAAACCATGCGTAATAATCAAGCTCAGCAGCACCAAAAATGCAATGCCCCCGAAAGCGGAAAGTATACTTGCCAAATAACTGAATTGTTGTTCGATATAAAGAAGTGATAACCCAATGATAAGGCTAAATAGTGCTAAACCGCAAAACAAGGGTAAAAGGCAGCGATAATTCATTTAGTGCCACAACCTATTGTCGATACTCAGTCGGGTTAATACCAAGCACAGTAAAATGCCGGTTAAATAATAAACCACATCACTGGGGGTAATGATACCTATTGAGAAATTTTCTAAGTGTGTATGTGTGCTAAGCTGAATAAGAAAGTGCTCTGTAAATCCGCTAACATATTGAGTAAAACTGCTTGCAAAATAGAGTGAAAATAAAATCAAATATGACACCATAGCGGCAATTATTTGGTTCGATGTCCAAGAAGAAGCCAATAAACCAACGGCGATAAAAAAAGCACCTTCTAACCAAATCCCTAGATATCCAAATAACATGCTATATGGGTCAGGCTCACCAAAATATTCAACGATTAAGAAGTAAATAAGCGTCAGGAAAATTAACAATGTGAAAAAAATCAGCATACTGAAATATTTTCCTAACACAATCATAGTATGGGTTAAAGGAGCCGTGAGCAAAAATTCCATAGTGCCATTCGATTTTTCTTCAGAAAATAACCTCATGGTTAATAACGGGATGAAAAACACCAACATAAATTCCATCAGTTGAAAAACATCACGTAAAGACACTTCACGATTTTGATCAATGATCATAAAAAAGAAAATATTAAACAAAGACAGCATCACACTTAAAATAATGTAGGCAATCGGCGAGCTAAAAAAACGATATAATTCCTTTTTTGTTAAAGCGAAGATTTTATTCATGCGACACCTCCTGAAGTTCTGTTTTTTCTGGTGTTTGTGTCGTACTTTCTAATGTTTGGGGTTGATGATGATTAATGAAAACCTGCTCTAAAGTTAAAGGCTGTGATTGAGTTGAACCATCACCTTTTAATAACGCTTCTAATGGGTCATCAAGCACTATTCGCCCAGACTTAATCATGAGTACCCGCTGAGCTACTTGCTCAATTTCAGTTAAAGTGTGGGTGCTTAACAAAACTGTTCTCTGGTCTCGTTGATTTTTGATCAGGGCCAATACTTGTTGAATTTGCATCGGGTCAAGCCCACTAGTAGGCTCATCTAAAATGAGCAATTTAGGTTCATGAATAATAGCTTGAGCGATGCCAACACGTTGCTTATATCCCTTAGATAAAGTGGCAATAGTTTTTTGTTTAACTTGCTCTAGGTCACACTCTTCGAGCACCTTAGCTAACTGAAATAGTCGTTTGTTCTTAGGGACACCTTTTATTTCGGCTGCAAAATTTAGGTAATACTGCACGGTCATATCACCATACAACGGTGGTTTCTCCGGCAGATAGCCGATTTTTTGCCGAATGCTTATTGAATGCTTAAAAATATCTTCACCATCGATGTTTACCGTACCGGATGACGGGGTAATAAAAGAAGTCAAAATACGCATCAAAGTAGTTTTTCCAGCACCATTTTTTCCTAAGAGGCCGACAATATCCCCTTTATTCATTTCAAAGGAAACACTGTCTAATGCTTGAAATGAACCGAAATTTTTACTGATTTTTTTAACCATCAACAATGAAAGTGCCCTTCCCAAATGAATACTAGATTAATCTCTTACATTCCCATTATTAATGTTCTGCTACCCAGGCTTGCAAATATTATAGATTCTGCTGCTTAAGCACTCTAATTGCAAAGAGCTTATAGAAAAAGTTAACTCTCACAAAAAGATTAGTTCACTTTTCTAAGTATGAATTAGCCGAGTGATAAGTGTTAATGCTCAATAATTCTCACATGCAACAATGGTTGCAAAAATATGCTGAATAGGGCTGAACTTGTTGCCAGAGACACTATATAAGCCAACAAAACATAAAACTTTTCCTAAAATGGCTCAAAAAAGACAACATCTAATGCTATTTACTGCAATCTGTATCTAAAACGGATAGGGTTGTAACATCAGATTAACAATAATAAAAATTTTGGACTTTAAATGAATTTAGCAAGCCTCGATATCGCAATTTTTGTGGTTTACGTAATAGGGCTTTTGACCCTTGCCTTATATATCTCCAGAGCAGAAAAAAACCACGAAAGAGATACTAAAGATTACTTTCTAGCCAGTAAATCACTTCCTTGGTGGGCCATAGGTGCATCACTTATTGCCGCAAATATATCAGCTGAACAAATTATTGGTATGTCTGGTTCAGGTTACATACTAGGGTTAGCTATCGCTTCATACGAGTGGATGGCGGCGATCACTTTAATAATAGTGGGTAAATATTTCTTGCCTATTTTCCTCAAAAATGAAATTTATACCATGCCTCAATATTTGCAACAACGCTTTGATGGCAGAGTTAAAACCATCATGGCAGTGTTCTGGTTAGCTGTGTATGTGTTTGTTAATTTAACCGCGGTTTTATGGTTAGGGGGCTTAGCTATAACCACTATTACTGGCATTGACTTAGCTTATGGTATGGTATTTCTTGGCTTATTCTCTATTGCTTACTCATCATACGGTGGCTTAAAAGCCGTTGCCTACACCGATATAATCCAAGTAGTACTATTAGTATTTGGTGGTTTAGTCTTAACGTATATTAGCTTAGATTTAGTATCAGATGGCAAAGGTATGCTAGCAGGGTTCACAATATTGACAGAACAAGCGCCAGAAAAATTTGACATGATATTTACAGCTGATAGTCCACACTATATAAGCCTACCGGGTTTATCAGTATTGATTGGTGGCATGTGGGTAATGAATATTTCTTATTGGGGTTTTAATCAATATATTATTCAGCGCGCATTAGCCGCTAAAGACTTGGCTGAAGCACAAAAAGGTATCGCTTTTGCGGCTTATTTGAAAATTTTAGTGCCCTTTTTTGTAGTAGTTCCAGGTATAGCGGCATCGGTGTTGTTTACTGATTTAGACCGAGCTGATCAAGCTTATCCGAGTTTAATGAACTTGATGCCAATTGGATTGAAGGGTTTAGTGTTTGCAGCATTGTTCGCTGCGATAGTTTCTTCATTAGCGTCTATGTGTAATAGCATATCGACTATCTTTACTATGGATATTTATTCTCATTTCAAAAAGAATGAAAGCCAAAGCCATTATGTGAAAGTGGGCCGAATTGTGAGTATATTAGCGTTGATTATTGCGATGATATGCGCCAAACCATTGCTCGGTCAATTTGAACAAGCTTTTCAATATATACAAGAATTCACTGGCTTCTTTACCCCTGGCATAGTGGTAATTTTCTTACTGGGTATGTTTTGGAAAACCATGAATTCGATGGGTGCTATTACCGCAGCTGTCGGCTCTGCAGTGTTATCGTTTATTCTAAGAGAAGTCTTTCCAGAATTGCCCTTTATGGACAGAGTGGGCATAGTGTTCTTAGCCTGTATTGCACTCGCAGTTATTGTTTCCCTTGCGACCCGCAAGAACTATATTGCAGGTGGCACAGGCGTGGTTTCGTTAGATAAAGTCAATTTTGATACTAAAGGCTCTTTCAACATGCTAGGAATAGGAATAATAGTTATCCTAGCTGCCTTGTATACTATTTGGTGGTAATTCTTGTCGATGAAAGCGTTATGAAGATCTAAACTTGGCAGTGTTTTCTAAGTTCTGTAACTCGGTAAAACACTGCGCTTCGTCCACTGATATTTTATTAACAGGGCTAAAGATGAAAACGTGTCTTACTATTTGGTTGGCGTTTACAACGGGTATATTTTCCATTGCCCCAGCTGCACAGGCGTTAGACTGGCAAGATCCAGAAGTGTTTAGAATTAATAAGGAGCCAGCCCGAAGTTTTTTCTACAGTTATGACAATGCTGATGCAGCGTTTTCTAAAACACCTTGGGATCAAGCCAACCATATATTGCTCAATGGTCAGTGGAAGTTTAATTGGGTGGATTCGGTCAAAAAAAAACCAAATGACTTTTACCAAACCAATTTTGATGATAGCCAATGGGGCCAGATTGCAGTACCCGCCAACTGGGAAGTCAATGGTTACGGTACACCTTTTTATCATTCACACCAATGTTTTAAAGCTAATGCAGTACCACCCGAAATGCCCGCTCATTACAATCCTGTGGGCAGTTATCGAAAGACTTTTACCTTGCCAGATGATTGGAATACAAAACAAGTATTTGTGCATTTTGGCGCAGTGAAGTCGGCTTTTTATTTATGGGTAAATGGCCAAAAGGTGGGTTATTCACAAGACTCAAAAACTGCCGCCGAGTTTGATATCAGTAAATATCTACAAACAGGATCAAACCAATTGGCATTGCAGGTGTATCGTTATTCTGATGGCTCTTATTTTGAATGCCAGGATATGTGGCGAGTCAGTGGCATTGAGCGTGATGTATATTTGTTTAGTACCCCAAAAGCGCATATAAAGGATTTTCATGCTTACACTACCCTTACTGATAATTACAGCAAAGGTGAATTACAGCTCAGTGCCCTAATTGATAATACTCAAGACCGAGCTGTCGATGGATATCAGTTGAATGTTCAACTATTCGATCACCAGCAAAAACTACTATTCGAAAAAAAGCTAGATATTAAAAAACTTTCAGCCAATAAAAGCGAAGTCGTTGAATATAACACCAGCATCGATTCACCTCGTCTATGGAGCGCTGAAGAGCCTAATTTATATGGCTTAAAACTCACTTTATTCGATACCCAGGGCAAAGCCATTGAGCATATCGGACATAACGTTGGCTTTCGATCTACTGAACTTAAAAATGGCAATATATTAATCAATGGTAAACCGGTGTTATTCAAGGGGGTCAATCGCCATGAACACGACCCAGTAACCGCACATGTGGTGACCCGGGAATTGATGCTCAAAGATGTGCAGTTGATGAAACAATTCAACATTAATGCAGTTCGTATGGCCCACTATCCTAACGATCCCTATATGTATTATTTAGCTGATTTGCATGGTTTATATGTCATGGATGAGGCCAATATTGAGTCCCATGGAGTAGGCGCGGCCAATCAAGGCCCATACAACCCAGATACACACTTAGTCAACAAACCAGAGTGGGCGGCAGCCTATATTGACCGTGTGAGTAACATGTACCACGCCACTAAAAACAATCCATCAGTAGTCATGCGTTCACTAGGCAATGAGTCTGGTGATGGCTCTAATTTAGAAGCCACCTATGACTGGCTGAAACAACAAGAGCCAAATAGCCCTGTCATATCAGAACAAGCACAAATGCGCCGTCACACCGATGCCTATGGTCAAATGTATGCGCCTATTAGTGATATTGAACGATATGCTAAACGCAAATTAGATACCACACGTCCGGTTATCTTAATTGAATACGAACATGCCATGGGTAACTCTCTTGGAAACTTTAAAGAATATTGGGACAGTTTTGAAAAGTACCCATCTTTACAAGGTGGCTTTATTTGGGATTGGGTAGACCAAACTTTTGCTATGAAAACCCCTGAGGGTATTCCTTATTGGGGCTATGGCGGTGATTTAGAGCCAGATGCTACGGTTTCATCTTTAAGCTTTTCAGCCAACGGCTTAGTATTTGCTGATCGCACACCCTACCCTTATTTATGGGAAGTTAAAAATGTTCAGCAAAATATTGGTTTTAGCAGCAATGATATCAAATCAGGTGCGCTCACTATCACTAACAAGCATTATTTTGTTAGTTTGCAGGGACTCAGTTTGAGTTGGCAATTATTGGCTGATGGTAAACAAGTATCACAAGGAAAAACTTTGCCCCTAGGTGCCCAGCCACAGCAAAGCCAGCAAATTCAATTAGATTACGCTATACAACTGCAGCCAGATATTGAATATTTTCTGAATGTGCAAGTGATAACTGATAAACCCAATGGCTTGATCCCTAAAGGGCATATCACCGCTTGGTCACAATTGGCACTGCCATCAGTCTCAGTAATGGTAGAAAAACAACCTGAAGTAAGACTCTCAGTCAGTGATAAAAAACAAATTTATGGTTTTAAGGGTAAAGATTTTAGTTTAAGTATTGATAAAACAACGGGGTTAATTAACTCAATGCAATACTTTGGCGACGAATTATTAAAAGCGTCACCTAGACCCGATTTTTGGCGCGCGCCAACCGATAACGACTTACCTATCGAAGACTATGGTGACACATTCAGCCCATGGCACAACGCGGGGAGAGACACTAAGGTAGTGTCGGTAAAACTGACAGAAGAGTCTAAGTATCAGGCAACAGTTGAAGTTGAACATTATTTGAGTGCAATAGGTAGCCGCTACTTCACTACTTATCATGTGTTTGGCAATGGTGAAGTAAAAGTAGATGTATATTTCTATGCTGCGCCACACAAAAAACAATCTGACATTCCGCGTTTGGGTACCTTATTTGAGTTAGACAAGCAATATTCTCAAGTTAACTGGTATGGACGTGGACCACACGAAAACTATATAGACAGGCTTACATCTGCTCATGTGGGCCAATATCAAAGTAATGTGGCAGATTTGTATGTGCCTTATGTGCGGCCACAAGAAAATGGTTATCGCAGTGACGTGCGTTATGTGTCGTTCCATAACCAAGACGGCAAAGGTATAACGTTTAAAGGTGCTCCGCTAATTGGTTTTGGTGCTCAGTATTATGATACGGCTGATTACCACGCCAATGCTGCACAAGTAAAAGCTAAAAACCTCCACCCTCATGAACTGCCTCAAAAGCAAAGAATTTATGTCAATATAGACTATATGCAACGTGGTGTAGGGGGCACTAATACTTGGGGTGCCAAACCATTACCTGATTATATTATTCCCTATTTGGACTATCAGTATTCTTATTCGTTTGTGCCTTATAACCAATCAACAAGGTAAATCATCATGAAAACAGTCGATTTGAGCACTCGTTTCTGGCAACAGGGATATCTTGTGATAGATGATTTTTTTTCAGTTGAATCGATGAATAACCTACAAAGTATCATACTCGGGCACTACGGTTTACATCCTCAATATGAGCATGAAGCCGCGTTCTTATCAAAATCAGCGACTGAGGTTATTCCTTGGTTTCCACAAAGATCTGGGGAACAAGCATTTGATGAAATTGAGCATTGCGCCAATATGCAGACGTTAACCGAGGCAATATTAGGAGAAGGTTGGAAATCACTGTATTGCATGACGATGTTTTCAAAAAAAGGCAGCAAAGGCCAAGCATGGCATCAAGACTGCCCATCCAATGATCCTCAACAATTTAACCTTAACCGCCTTGTTTATACTATGGATATTAACGACCAAGTGGGCGGAGAAGTGTTAGTGATGCCTGGCAGTCATCGGCAAGGTCAATTGCCTGCAGGCGAAGTAAACGAAAATTTTTCAGAACAAGTCATATTGGCCCCTAAAAAAGGTACTTTAGTTATAATACATGGGCATACATGGCACCGTGTTTTGCCTATAAAAGGCGAATATCGTTTATCCACTAATTACAGAGCAATACCAGAGAACACTTCTGAGAATATCACCGACATTTGTGTTTATCGCAACATGCTATATCAATTTTCAACGTCAAAAGTATTAGAAGACAGATTAGTTTAAAGCCAACTTGACACAATCTTGGGTGAAGTAAAAGCGCTAAAAAACAGTCGATTAGGCCGACATATGCGGTTGCAAAAAATCAATGAAGTATTGTTCTGGCAGTGGATGACTCAAGTAAAAACTCTATATTTCATCACACCCCATAGAAGCGAGGATCGCTTGCTGCTCGAAACATTCGACTCCCTTCGCTATCACTTTTAATACCAAGTTACGCCCCAGTTCGATAATAGCGCGGACAATCGACAGATCAGCTGCTTGATGTTGAATATCGTGGATAAAAGAATGGTTCAATTGTGAGTTTATCTATATTAAATATTTGAAGATAGCTCTGGAATGAATAACCTGTACCAAAATCATCAATACCTAAGTGCCGCCCAAATTTTTTGAGCTGAAATAAGGTTTCAACAGCCTCATTTTCATTATGTATAATCCGCCCTTTGGACACTTCTAATTCTAATTCTTTCGCGGCTAGCCCAGTCTCCTTCAACGCATTAATCACTTAACTTTATAAGTCTTTACGGCCAAATTGAAGAGGTGAAATATTGACAGCTATAACTAAGTCAATCCATCCTAAACTCAATGGGTTTTGCGCTTGTTGACTGTTTTCAGAATAATCAGATCCGAAATGTTGTTGCTGTTTAGTAGCATAAAATTCGTACGAAGAGCGTTCTTGTTTTATTAACGTATTATTTAATTGATGCAGGTATTTGTTGCGAGATAAGCTCGAAAGTTTTAATGACGATATAATCGCTTTTGTAAAAAACCACACTGCTGACTGCAATAACTAAAAACAATACAATGACAAAAATAATGTCAATAAGCCTGACAGAGCCTTAGTTGACAATGTTATTCTACAATTGAAAAACTTATTTAAGTATCATTTATATTAGGGTGGTTGGTAAGACAACATTGCAACAAAACCATCCTCATATATTGCCCACAACCAGATCAAGTTTCTAACGAGGAGGAGGCATACCGCCCATTCCTCCAGCCCCCCCCGGAGGGATCATACCTTGCATACCACGCATCATTTTTTTCATGCCGCCGCCCGACATTTTTTTCATCATTTTTTGCATCTGAGTAAATTGCTTTAGCAATCTATTCACATCTTGAATTTGTGTACCTGAGCCTGCTGCTATGCGGCGTTTACGTCCGCCTTTTATCACATCTGGACGTGTACGCTCACCTGGTGTCATAGAATTGATGATAGATTCCATTTGCACAAAGGATTTATCGTTAGCTTTTTCTTTGATCTGCGATGTCATATTGCCCATACCAGGCATTTTATCCATCATCGACATCATGCCACCCATATTACGCATTTGCTCTAGTTGTTCTTTGAAATCCTGTAAGTCGAAGCCTTTGCCTTTTTGTACTTTTTTGGCTAGCTTCTGTGCTTTATCCTTATCGACTTTGCGTTCAACTTCTTCGATTAAGGTGAGTACATCACCCATACCCAAAATACGCGAGGCAATACGCTCTGGATGAAAGGCTTCTAGTGCATCAAGTTTTTCACCCATACCGATGAACTTAATGGGTTTGCCTGTAATGTGCCTTACCGATAACGCTGCTCCACCTCGAGCATCACCATCCGCTTTAGTTAGGATCACACCAGTTAAAGGTAATGCGTCGTTAAAAGCCTTGGCGGTATTGGCTGCGTCTTGGCCAGTCATGGCGTCTACCACAAACAACGTTTCAATGGGATTGATAGATTTGTGTAATGCTTGAATCTCTCCCATCATCTCGCCATCAACATGTAAACGACCAGCGGTATCCACTAGTAGTACATCGAAGAAGTGTTTACGGGCAAAATCTATTGCTGCATTAGCAATATCAATGGGTTTTTGATCCTCTGACGAAGGAAAAAATTCAACATCAACCTCTGCGGCTAATGTTTCGAGCTGTTTGATTGCTGCGGGACGATATACATCGACACTTACAACTAATACTTTTTTCTTTTCACGCTGCTTTAACAGCGCAGCTAACTTACCCACACTGGTGGTTTTACCTGCACCTTGTAGACCAGCCATTAATACAACGGCGGGAGGCTGAGCAGCTAAATTAAGTGATTCGTTAACCTGCCCCATCACTGACTCTAACTCTGACTGGACAATTTTAATAAAGACTTGGCCAGGATTAAGACTTTTACTGACTTCGGTGCCTACCGCACGCTCTTTCACTTGACCGATAAAATCTCTTACTACTGGCAAGGCAACATCAGCTTCAAGCAACGCCATACGCACTTCGCGTAAGGTATCTTTGATATTATCTTCGGTGAGTCGTCCTTTACCGCTAAGATTTTTAAGAGTTTTGCCTAAACGTTCGCTAAGATTTTCAAACATATACTATGCTACCAACAATTTTCTATGGGTTTATTATATAGAAGAAGCTAGCAGATAAGAATGCTCAAGCACATATCTACTTAGAGATTTTTCCAGTTAATGCTTAAAACTGAGTTGAACTATGTAATGTATCGAGGTTTAGTGTTAGTTTTAGTTTTATAATAGTCATTTGTCACCTTGTGTTTGGAAAATTTAGTTAGCAAAATGTTTATCTCAACTCTTCCCAATGTCATATCAAGAAATCTATCATGTTGATGGCTGCCATATGTTTTGTTTTTTATATCCTGGCTTCTGGCATCATCTTTTCTGGGATGTTTCAAAAAAAAGGTCCCAATAAGCTCGCAGCCATTATTAGTGTTTTGGTGGCTATGGGGTTACACATCATCATTTTAAGAAGCGGCATACTGATTGAACCTGCGATGGGACAGAATATGAGTATGCTAAATGTAGCCTCATTGGTGGGTTGGCTAATTAGCGTCACCATGTTGATAGCTTCTTTTAGATTACCTAACACTATTTTGTTACCAGTAGTATATAGCTTTACTGGCCTGATCGTTTTGCTGAGTGGTTTAATACCCAGTGCTCATGTCATACAAATCAGTTTGAAACCTCATCTATTAATCCATATTAGTTTGGCCTTGTTTGCTTATGCATGTTTGGCTATCGCCTCTTTATATGCAGTGCAATTGTCTTACATCAATTTTCGCTTAAAAGAAAAAAACGCGTCTCTTTTGCATTCCTCTTTGCCTCCTTTAATGGCAGTAGAAAATATTCTATTCAAATTATTGTTAGTTGGTACTGTTTTACTGACCTTGTCATTAGTCAGTGGATTCATGTTTTTAGATAACATGTTCGCCAAAGAGCAGGCTCATAAAACTGTTTTATCACTTCTAGCATGGGGACTGTATAGCGTTATTTTAATGGGAAATGCGTGGTTTGGATGGCGTGGGAAACCAGTAATATGGTCGACTATTTTGGGTGGAGTATTACTCACCCTAGCCTATTTCGGCAGCCGAATTGTTAGGGAAGTCATACTTAACGCTTGAATAGCATCTAAATAGCCCTTAAAGTGCGGGTTCTTTTCTACCATAGGATTTCCATAGTTGGAAGACATTGCCACCAGTAGTTTATTCATAATTCTCGGTGTTTTGATTTTACTCTCAGCATACTTTTCAAGTTCAGAAACTGGCATGATGTCCATTAATCGATATCGTCTTAAACATCTTGAGAACGAAGGGCATAAAGGTGCTCTCAGAGTACAAAAACTGTTACAGCGCCCAGACAGGCTAATTGGATTAATTCTAATAGGTAACAACCTTGTCAATATTGCGGCCTCTTCTATCGCCACCATTATTTGTATGCGCTTGTTTGGACATTTAGGTCTTGGCGTAGCAACTGCCATAACAACGCTTTCATTAACGTTAGTCATTTTAATCTTTGCCGAAGTGACACCTAAAACACTCGCAGCTTTGTACCCAGAAAGAATATCCTTTCCTAGCTCGATTATTTTATTGCCGTTACTTACTTTGCTTTACCCTCTTGTGTACTTAGTTAATGGTATCTGTAACAGTTTATTAGCACTTTTTCGAGTCAAACATACCGGTGAAGATGGCAATAGCCTTAGCCGCGAAGAACTGCGCACTGTTGTCGATGAAGCCGGCGCAATGATCCCGAAAAAACACCAAGATATGTTAATGGGTATTCTAGACCTAGAAAACGTGACGGCTGAAGACATTATGGTACCGCGCAGCGATATTGTGTCTATCGACATTAACGACGAATGGAAAGATATTCAAAAACAATTGGTTAACTCACAGCACACCAGAGTTTTGTTGTATCGAGATAGCATAGATGATGCGGTTGGATTTGTGCATGTCCGTGACGCGCTGAGATTACTCTCAAAAGATCAATTCACTAAAGCCACATTACTCAGAGCTGTACGAGAAATATATTTCACACCTGAGTCCACTCCATTACATACTTTGATGTACAAATTTCAAGAGGTAAAAGAACGAATTGGGTTAGTGGTGGATGAATACGGTGATATTCAAGGTTTAGTGACGTTAGAAGATATATTGGAAGAAATTATTGGTGATTTTACCACTAGTTTTTTGCCTGACCACAGTAAAGAAGCCAATTTACAACAAGACGGCAGCGTATTGATAGATGGAAGTGCCAATATCCGTGAGCTCAATAAAGAATTAGATTGGCAATTTCCGACAGAAGGCCCTAAAACTTTAAACGGATTGATTTTGGAGTATTTGGAAGATATTCCAGAAGCAAATATCAGTTTACGTATTGCCGGCTATCCGATCGAAGTATTAGAGATGAAAGACAATATGGTGAAAACTGTGCGCGTTATACCTGAGTTCTACCGTAGTGATGAAATCAAATATTCTGAATAAATTACAGCTTGTTTTCGCTCGGTTTTTGTAATTTTATTTTTTAGGTACTCTACTTTTACGTCCAAGTTTAACAGGCGATCATACATCCTCTGAAGCTCATCATCGTGAGTCAGTTGCGATTTATTTACATCGGAACCCAAGGTTTGTTGCAAAACAGCTGGTAAACTTTTTCTGAGCATACGCTATATACCGGTACCTCAATCAGTTTTTTTAAGGTTAATTGACTCAATTTCTCAGTATTTAAACCGGGTGATAAATACGTTCTATATTGCCAGCCCCGGCAGCGAGATCATAATCAATGATGACTATACTAGAGGTATCAAATAACATAGATTTTTTATCAACGTGTACTTCTTCCAAAAAGTAACTCACAAACGGCATATGACTGACAACCAAAATAACATTTGGTTTTGATGGTGTTTCAAACAATGCATTAATGAAATCATGAGCGACTTTAGGATCGCCCTCAGGTATCACATCCTCACAGATTTGCTTTTCTATCACTTTAATTTGTTTACTGAGTTGCTCATATGTTTGCTGGGCACGAACATAACTGCTTAATATGGCAATATCGACTGCCACACTCGCCCCTAGGTAATCGTTCAACCATTTACCTGCTGTAATAGCTTGTTTTTCACCTAAGCGGGTTAAATTTCGGGTATTGTCCTGCACTCGAAATCTTTCAGCTTCGCCATGACGCATGATAATTAACTTCATAATTCTCGCGGAATATATTTTAACATTTGACTCTCTTGTTTCTAATATAACAAAAAATATAATTAAAAATCTGCACCTTTAAAAAATTAGTTTATGCTTGCAAAGTCTTTCAACACAGGGAAAGAGAATTTTGCTTAAAAGTGCCTACGATAATCGGCAATTTAACCATATTGAATTGGATAACGGCTTGCGAATTTTGTTAGTGCAAGACCCAAATTGTGTGAAAAGTGCCTGCTCTGTTACCTTCAACGTGGGGCACTTCAATGATGACAAAGATTGTCATGGCATCAGTCACTTATTGGAGCACATGCTATTTTTGGGTAACGATGAGTTCACGCAAGCCAACGCGTTTAATGATTTCATTGCCACCCACGGGGGCAGTATTAATGCGTTAACAGGTACAGAATACAGCAGCTATTTTTATGAAATTGTAGCTGAATATGAACAACAAGCATTAACGCATTTATACGCAATGCTCAGTAAACCTTCTTTTTGCGAGTCTCTTATCGAAAAAGAAATCAATGCGATAGACGCCGAATTTTTATTAAAACAAAAAGACGATTTAAAACGTCTTTATCAAGTGCATAAAGAAACATGCAACCCTGCTCACCCTTTTAGTCAATTTTCTGTGGGTAATCACCAAACATTCGAGCCATTTAGTCCATCCCAACTCAAACAAAAATTACAGTGGATGTTTGAGCGTTTCTACCAACCTCAAAACGCTTGTTTGTGCTTAGTTAGTCAGCAACAGCTGTCAATCAGTGAAGAATCTGTTCGTCAACATTTTACTAAGTGGCCTTCAAATAATAAATTACCTAGCGAACCGCTTCCAGCACTTTACCTTGAGCAAAACCTAGGTGTGCAGATCAATATTTTGCCTTTACAAAAAGTGCGAAGAATGATTTTAACCTTTGCACTTCCCCAGCAACATTCTCACTACAGAAGTAAGCCTTTAAATGTCCTAAGCCATATTTTAGGTGATGAAGGTGAAGGGGGTTTATTACATTTTTATAAAACAAAAAATTGGGCCACTAGCTTAAGTGCCGGTGGTGGCATTGAAGGTAGTACTTTCAAAGACTTCAATATAAACCTTCAGCTTACAGACGAAGGTATTAAATATGCCGACGAAGTGATAACAGCGATTTTCTCATATATACAATTAATCAAAGAAAACGGTATTGCAAGCTGGAGAATAAAAGAAACTGCCAACCTCAATCAACTCATGTGGGACTTCCCCAATCAAGCAAAAGCGATTGACGAAGCATCACACTACAGTCATTCCATGTTCGAATACCCACCACAACACTTAATCGCAGGCGATTATATTCTGGATAAACCTGCAGTGGGTATTGTCTTACACATGTTAGGGTTTTTCTACCCCAAAAATATGCGTGTAAAAATAATTCATCCCCTTGTCAAAACCACACATAAAGCCAAATGGTATAATACGCCTTATAGTGTTGTTCCCATTGGAGCAAAACGCCTAACGTCTTTTCTAAGCGGTAATTGGCAATCAAGCTTTGTGCTACCAAAGGCCAATCAATTTATACCCCCTTGCAAACCATTAAAACCCATTGCCCCTGAATTTATTGTTCCCCAAAAAATTATCAGCAAAAATGGATTAGACATTTGGTATGGACAAGACGATAAATTTCATCAGCCCAAGGGAGATTGTTTCTTAACCTTTGATTGCCAAGCTGTAAATGAAGGCATTGATGTCACAACGACTAAAAGATTATGGGTAGCGTTGTTAAACGAAAAGCTTAACCAGAAATATTATCAAGCGAACCTCGCAGGCTTACATTTTCATTTATATTCTCATCAAGGTGGGTTTTCTCTGCAAACTAATGGGTTTAGTGCAAACCAGTTAGGGTTCTGTAGCAATCTTTTGAACGAAATAGTTGCCAATAAAGATTTTTCTAGTCGTTTTTCTCAGGTGAAAGCCAAACAATATCAGGGCTTATCTAATGCACTATTAAACAAACCCATCAACCGTCTTTTTTCAAAACTTTCTGTTCTTATGCAACAACAAAACCACGACCCATCAGAAATGGCTCACGTTATGCAAAATTTAACACCTGATGATGTATGGGTCACTAAAGAAAAGTTACTTAATCAATTTCATTTAGAAGGACTGATATTTGGTGATTGGAGTAAGGATGAAGCATACAGTTTCAGTGCTGACATCAAAAAATTCAGAATACAGCATGCAACATATGACAAGATTCACAGGGGTGTAGCAGATATTAGACACGGTGGAGTCATTTCCTACCAAGTAGAATGCCAACATAAAGATCCCGCTGTTGTCATCTACTTTCAGGCCCCTGACATGAGTCTCAAAAATGTGGCCCTGACCATGCTTGCAGAACAATTAATTGCCACCCCATTTTTTAATCAACTGCGCACCGAGCAACAACTCGGTTACTTAGTCGGTAGTGGCTACATAGCCTACAATCAGTATCCTGGCATAGGCTTTTACATTCAGTCACCCCATCATCCTGTTGAGTACCTTATTGATGAAATTCATGTATTTCTTCATAAAATCGTTAAAAATATTAACCAATATAGTCATGTATGGGATGCGCTCAAAAAAGGCGTGATGCAACAATTATTGGAGAAAGATACCAATCTAAGTATGAAAAGTCAGAGGTTGTGGATAGCCATAGGCAATCAAGATAGAACATTCACATACAACTCTCAAATGATCCAAACTATCTTAGATATTGATTTTTATGAGCTCAAGTCCTACCTAATTTCACTCGTATCCCGTCAAGATTTTGGAGAAGCCATATTGTTCAGCTCAGGACAACATGCCCCTATTTCACTCAAAACCGAAGTCATAACCAACATTCAACGTTTTAAATCCAGCAGCCAATATATTTGATATTGGTGAAAATCAGCTGAAAAAACAGCAAATAACCACTTTTCTCAATAAGACGCCCGTTTTACAAGATTAATACTTGTAGCCGCTCTATAATTTATAGTGCATAGATACGGATATAAAGCCATTTAAGTTTAAGTTTAAGTTTAAGTTTAAGTATAAGTATAAGTATAAGTATAAGTATAAGTATAAGTATAAGTATAAGTATAAGTATGAAAAGTTAGTTACTACCTTTGGGTGAGAAGTGTATATTCGCAATTATTAACATTCCGCAGATTTTTTTTGACCAAGTTATTTTGACTTTTTTAGTTACCTGCGTTCATGGGGTAAACAATGTCTTTGTTAAATACACTAAGCCTGAGGGCTTAATACAAATACAGTCACTAACAGTTTAGAAGACACTAGTGGGTTTATGTGGTTTAGGACTTTTGAAGGCCTAAGCTGTTTTGGTGGCTATGAGTTCAAAAACTATCGGCATTCTCATAAAAAGCCCCATTTCTTACAGAATGATTTCACTAAAAAATTACTTTTAGACTCACAAGGTAACCTTTGGGTAACCACCCAAAACGGACTAGCAAATTACAATCCCTTAAAAGATAATTTTACCAATTATAATAAAGATAATAGTGATATAAAAAATCGGCCGCAAGCGTCCGAGTTTAAAACAGCCCCAACGGTTTGGCGTCCATTTCTTTTTTATCCAGCCCGATTAGTTGGTTTTGAACATATTTTCTGGTGGTCTCTTCATTCGCATTGTCAATGGTTTTAAAAAAATAGCTATGTGTCCAAAGCTTACCACCCAAAAGTATCATTTCTTGAGCTCTCGATATAACTTAAAAAACTCTCTCGCTGGGATGCTTTTTATAACTTGCATTACATGAATAGGAGCTATTTTTGGTTCGCCTTTGAAAACTATGTGAATGTGATCTTCTGGGATTGCTAACTCCTGAATATCAAAATTGTATTCATATGCTATCTTGTGAATAATAGCTTTCATCACTTCACGATAATGCTCAAAAAATACTTTGTGAGGATACTTCAGTATCCAAACAAAGTGATACATTAATCGATATACGTGATGTGTATTTCTCTGAAGTTACATATGGTGGAAAGCATAAACTGGAAAAGACCCACTTTACACTGTTCAGCAAAGGGGTGAGGCCGCAAGGATTGTGCTCCGCTGGTTAAAACCAAAATTCATTACATCCAATAATATTCACTTAAGTCATAACCAAGAAATAGGCTGGCACCTTGGCAATGCCTGCTAATGTTGAGTTTTAATTTTATTAAATAAAATATATCCAACCCAACTTTGCAATAAGAAAGTTAGGTTGGATATAAAAAAAGGCTGCTATATCAACTTACTTAGTAATAAGAACGCCCTTCCTCAAGCATCTTTTTCAAGCTATGTGCTGGGGTAAACTTATCGCCAAGTAACCCTTGATAATGCTCTAACCTAGCAACCACATGAGCAATGCCTAACGTATGCATATATCGGAAAGGTCCTCCCAAAAAGGGGGGGAAACCGATACCAAATATGGCACCAATATCGCCATCACGTGCATTTCGCACCACTCCCTCGTCTAAACACATGGCGGCTTCATTCAACATCAATAACACACATCGCTCAGATATTTGCTCATGACGCATTTTGCTTGCTGGCGTAATACCTAATAATGTGTAAATCGACGAGTCTACTTCTTTGCCAGGTTTCTTACCTGAGTAATCATAAAATCCCCGTTTATTTTTCTTACCTTTTCGATCATCCGCCAAAATTTTGTTGAATCCTGGATTAGACGCAAAACGATCACCAAACTGAGCCTGTAAAATAGGACCAATTTTAGTCCCCACATCAATGCCTACTTCGTCTAACAATTTAACGGGTCCCACTGGAAAACCAAATTTCACTAAGGATTGATCAATATGCTCAATAGGCTCTCCACTGAGTAATACTTCCGCAGCCTCGTTCATGTAAGGCGCTAAAATACGATTCACATAAAAACCTGCACCGTCTTTAACGACTATGGGGGTTTTACCTTGTTTTTTCGCTAGCTCAACAGTAGTTGAAATAGTTTTGTCAGACGTTTTGGCATGGGCAATGACCTCAGCCAGAGGCATTTTGTCCACGGGAGAGAAGTAGTGCAGGCCTATCACTTGTTCTGGCCTTTTTGCTTTTTCGGCAATTTGTGTGATTGGGATAGAGGACGTATTGGAGGCAAAAATAGTATGCTCAACACAGTTTTCTTCTACTTCGGCCACCATATTTTGTTTTAAGCTTAAATCTTCAAATACGGCTTCAATCACCACATCTACATCTCGAAAACCAGAATAATCGACTGAACCTGTCAATAATGCCATTTGTTTTTGCATCTCTGATTTTTGCATAAAACGACGTTTGACTTTTTTATTCAGAATATCAAAACTGTACTTAATGGCATTGGCAATACCTTCACTGCGGATATCTTTAATACGAGCTGGCAAACCAGCTTTAGTGGCCGTCACAAAGGCAATCCCCCCGCCCATCAAACCACCACCCAACACCCCCACTTTCTTTAAAGAAGCAGGTTGTACACCTTCTATACCTGTTTCTTTTTTCATATCAGTGGTAGCAAAAAATAAACTTCTAAGGGCCGCAGACTCAGAGCTCATGACCAAATTACCAAAATGTTGGGCTTCGACATCTAAGCCCTTCTTAAAACCTTTGGATAATCCCGTCTCAATACAATCAATGATAAGCGCTGGTGATGGATAGTTTCCTTGGGTCTTACTTGCAGTTTGTTTGCGGGCTTGGCTAAACATCAAATTTCGACCCACCGATGTATTCTCTAAGAATTTGCCCATTAGATCTAACTTAGGGCCTTTACGCTTTGGCTTAGTTTTTTTCGCCATTTCAATGGCCACATCAAGCAGAATAGATTGGGGCACCATGTCATCAACAATGCCGTATTTTTTGGCTTGTTTGGCACGAACTGAGGCACCCGTCAGCATCATTTTCATGGCTTGCTGCACACTGATCAGTTTTGGCAAACGCTGGGTCCCGCCGCTTCCAGGTAATAAACCAAGCTGCACTTCTGGTAATCCTAATTGGGTTTTTGCATCGTCACTACAAACACGATAATGGCATGCTAACGCTAGCTCTAAACCGCCACCTAATGCAGGACCATGAATAGCCGCTACAAAAGTTACAGGCATATCTTCAATTCTTTGAAACATATCCTGACCGCCTTTGGCAATGGTCGTTGCGTCTTGTGCACTTTCACAAGCTGCCAACATACTAATATCGGCGCCAGCTACAAAAGAATTGTCTTTACCACTTATAACCACTACGCCCTTTATGCTGCTATCTGCGTTTATTTGTTCGAGTACAGTATTAATTTGTTCGGCAAATTCCACTTTAAGCGTATTCATGCTTTCGCCGGGTACGTCCATAGTTAATATGGCGACACCGTCATCACGCACATCCAGTGTAAAGGCGCTTTGCATTTCACTTTTTAAATCTGTTGATTGATTATTTGTTGTCATATTCTTCACACTTTTCACACTCTTCACACTTTCCACATTCTTCTCCTTAATCCGTTTCAACTATCATAGCTGCAGCTAAGCCACCTGCGGCACAGGCCGTTAGTAAACCAGCCCCCCCGCCTCGGCGATTTAATTCATTTAACATCTGCGTAATCATGCGCGTGCCCGTTGCGGCAAATGGATGCCCATAGGCTAAAGAGCTGCCCATGACATTAAATTTATCCATATCAATCTCGCCCGTCGCTTTAATTCGGCCTAATTTTTCTTGAGCAAATTTATCACTGGCGAACATTTTCATGTTAGCTAAGGTTTGCGCAGCAAATGCCTCATGCATTTCAATCAAGGTGAGGTCGTTTAATGTCATACCGGCTCTATCAAGCGCCATAGGTGTGGCATAAGAAGGCCCCATTAACATGTCTTTATGCACGTCTATCGCTGCCCAAGCATAACTTTTTATATATCCAAGCGGGGTATAACCTAATGCTTTGGCGCGACTTTCTTTCATCATTAATACAGCCGAGCCACCATCTGTAAGTGGTGTCGCATTAGCCGCGGTAACCGTGCCATGCTTTTTATCAAACACGGGACGGAGCTTGGCATAACTTTCAATTTTAGAATCAAAACGTACATTATTGTCTTTTTCTAATGCACCTTTAAAAGGTTCAGCATAAGCCGTCATCACTTCATTGGCTAACTTACCCTCGTTCCAACTTTGTGCGGCTAAGGTATGTGAACGATGCGCTAATGCATCTTGATCTTGACGACTGATATTATGAGATTTGGCCATTTGCTCGGCAGTTTGCCCCATAGATAATCCGGTGGAGTATTCGGCTACTGCCGGCGGCACTGGCATTAAATCTTTCAGACCTAATTGTTTAAGCACTTGCCACTTTTGCCCAACCGTTTTAGTTTTTTGTAGATCAGTTAATGCTCTGGCCAACTTTTTGGAAACACCTATGGGCGAGACAGAAGTAGAATCAGCGCCCCCTGCCACACCCACACTAATATTTCCGGCCATCATCGACTCAGCAATATTCACGGTTGATTGAAAACTGGTGGCACAGGCTCTAGAGACACTATAGGCATCGGTGTGCACGTTCATGCCAGTACCTAATACTATTTCACGGGCAATGTTCGGTGCTTCTGGCATTTGTACGACTTGACCGTAGACCAACTGCTCGATAATCATCGGGTCAACGTTATTACGCACTAACATTTCGTTGACCACCATTTTACCTAAGTCAACAGCTGGCACGCCATGAAAGTAAGTAGCCATTTTGGCAAATGGCGTTCTTAGGCCGGCAACAATAGCGATCCTGTCGCCTTCTCTTGTTTTGACTATCTGCTTAGCTGTCATATCATGCCCTTATAAATATTCAAACCTAGTGGTCTGACCTGTAAAGTGTAATAGATTGTACCTAGTTACGATAATGAGTTCAAGGTAACCCTAAATTCTTAATTATTACGCAATCAAAGAACTCATTTTTATGTCAACATCACCGAATCACTTGATGTAGATGGCACATATAGACTTCCTAAGTTTACACAACTTTTTTATTGGGTGGGTCGCCAACTCTTTGTAAAAATATTAATTTATCCCAAGTAAACATTTTTTTAAACTTTGTAACATTGTTTTTCTAAAGGGGAACCTTATATCGGTTAGCATAGTGAGTAATCTGGGTTGTGATCATATATACCTTAGTTAGTCCGACCATTATCAATAAGACTTAATTTAAACCAGTTCTGAACATTCGCAAATTAGAAGGAAGTAGTTAACACTATGGCAGCCGCACAATTTAAACAGTTACAAACATACCTAGACAGCCAAGTGGTGGGTCAACAAACACTAACAAAAAATATTTTAGTTGCGCTATTAGCGGATGGACACCTGTTGGTGGAAGGCCCTCCAGGTTTAGCAAAAACCCGAGCGGTAAATGCACTAGCGAATGGTTTAGAAGGTGATTTTCATCGGGTGCAGTTTACACCTGATTTACTTCCAGCAGATTTGACCGGAACAGATATTTATCGCCCAGAAAACGGTAGCTTCGAATTTCAAAAAGGGCCACTTTTCCACAATCTAGTCTTGGCAGATGAGATTAATCGAGCCCCTGCTAAGGTTCAGTCTGCATTACTTGAAGCTATGGGAGAAAGACAAATTACCGTAGGTAATACTACTTATGCTCTGCCAGAGTTATTTTTGGTTATGGCCACCCAAAACCCAATTGAACAAGAAGGCACCTATCCGCTGCCAGAAGCCCAGCTTGACCGTTTCTTAATGCATTTAGAAATTGATTATCCAGGTGCTGAAACTGAACTAGAGATTTTGCGCCTAACTCGCAATGAAGCAATGCACGTAGAAGTGGTTACACCACCTAACCTAAGCCAAGCAGATATTCTAAATGCTCGTCAAGAGGTATTAAAAATCCACTTAGATGAAGCATTAGAACAATATATAGTTCAGTTAATTATTGCCACGCGCCAACCACAGAGTTACGACGCTGAATTAGCTAACTGGATAGAGTTTGGAGCCAGTCCGCGTGCCACTATTGCTTTAGACAAATGTGCTCGGGCACATGCATGGCTAATGGGTAGGGATTTTGTTGGGCCTGACAATATTCAAGCTGTATTTCATAACGTATTACGCCATAGGTTGTTACTCAGTTACGAAGCAGAAGCGGAAGGGGTCAACAGTAATAAAGTGTTGGACAAAATTATGCAGCTAGTACCTGTTCCTTAGACTAGGTAGGTTAAAGGAAACAGTATGCAAGACATTGAAAAATGGTTATCTAAATACCAAAGCAACGGTGTAGATCTTGGAATCAAAGAGCTTATTCACTACCAAGGTAAAACAGCATTGTTAAACTTGTCACCACGCAAAACGGTGCAAGCCAAACTTGCAGGGGCGTATTTGGCTAAAACCAAAGGCCGTGGCATGGAGTTTGACGAAGCCCGCCATTATCAAGCAGGTGACGATATTCGAGCCATTGATTGGCGCGTCACAGCTCGTACCGGTAAAACTCACACTAAGCTATATCGTGAAGAAAAAGAACGCCCTGTATTTGTGCTCACCGACTTATCTTCAAGTATGCAGTTTGGTACCCAATTTTTATTTAAGTCAGTGCAAGCGGCTCACTTAAGTGCCCTCATTGCATGGTCGGCCAGAAAACGCGGTGATCGCATTGGTGGTTTGGTATTTAATCAGCATCAACATCTCGAATGTAAACCTTTTACCCGGCAAAAAGCGGTATTGTCACTTTTAAATAGTATGATCAAAGTGCAGCAAGGCGCGCAACAAACAGTGCAACAGGGACTGCAAACACCTAATCAAGATCAGATTACTCTGGGAAACGCATGCGCTAGGTTACGAAGGCTCGCTCATCCCGGCAGTCTAATCTTTATATTAAGCGACTTCAGTCAGTTAGATGAACTCGCTCAACAGCATATCGCTCAACTAGGTAAACATTGTGAGGTGATTGCTTACCCTATCAGCGACCCTTTTGAACATCAGTTGCCAAAGGTAAAAATGAGTCAAAGGGTGACCTTGAGTGATGGAGACAATAGACAACAAATTGTGTTAGGCGAAAAAGATACCGAATTGCAGTACAGCAATCAACATCAGGTTCATTTCGATAAAATTGAAAATACCCTAAAACAATGTAAGGCACAGGTGATCAGAATTGACGCTGGCCACCCCCTAGAATTGCAGCTAGACCGTTTTTCTGGGAGTAAAAACAGATGAATCCACTACAAGACTTAAAAGACATTCGCACACCCGCTTCAATAGAAAGCTGGCCACCTGCTTATGGATGGTGGTTACTTGTGTTCTTATTGGTAGTAGGCATATACCTGTTAACGATATGGCTGCTTAAGGTACAAAAAATCAGGTTAGCTAAACGCCAAGCTTTAAAAGCTCTGCAACAAATAGATGCCTCAAACCTTGACTGTGTGTCACAACTTAATCAATTATTAAAGCGTGTAGCATTGAACTATTTTCCCAACCAAAACGTGCAACTAATGCACGGTGCACAGTGGACCGATTTTTTAGTTAAAACACTTCCTAGCAAGAAAGCGAAACAAGTAACCGAAACCTTTGAGTCGATGCAACAAATACTTTACCAACCAAACACATCAGAAAACGCTGAATTTCCTCGTTATTCTAAATCGGTAGAAACATGGATTAAATACGCCCTGCCCCCTAACAAACATATGGTTAGCCAATTGGAGCAAAACAATGCTTGAATTTGTGTGGATGTGGGCATTCTTTTTATTACCTTTACCATTATTGGCGTTATTGCTACCTAGTAAAAAACTAGGCCAAGAAGCAGCATTACGTGTGCCTAGTCTAACGACTGGCATCGAAGCAAAAAATCAGCGTAAAGGTACAAAAAAACTGAGCGCATTATTGGCAACATTGGCATGGATTGCCCTCGTTTTAGCCACAGCTAGGCCCCAGTGGTTAGGTGAACCTGTTAGTATTCCTGCCGAAGGACGAGACTTAATGATAGCGGTCGATTTATCTGGCAGTATGAAAATTGATGACATGCAAGTCAATGGTCGTCAGGTAGACCGACTCAAAATGATTAAGTTTGTATTGAGTGATTTTATCAAACGGCGTGTGGGCGACAGATTAGGTTTGATTTTGTTTGCTGATACTGCGTATTTGCAAGCCCCCCTAACCTACGATAGGGAAACAGTAGATCAGCTATTAAATGAATCGTTAATAGGCTTAGTCGGTGAGCAAACAGCCATTGGTGATGCAATTGGACTGGCTATCAAACGCTTTGAAACCCGTAAAGAGTCGAATAAAGTATTAATTTTACTGACAGATGGTCAAAATACAGCAGGAAATATCACCCCGGAACAAGCGAATGAATTAGCCATCAACAATGGTGTGACTGTTTACACTATAGGAGTGGGTGCTGACAAAATGTTGGTTCAAAGTTTCTTTGGCAATAGGCAAGTAAATCCTTCACAGGACTTAGACGAAGGTATGTTAACTGACATTGCGATGTCAACCGGAGGCCGATATTTTAGAGCTAGGGATGCGAAATCTCTCAAACAAATTTATGCCACACTCGACGAACTTGAACCCATTGCCCGAGAAAGTAAACAAATGCGGCCTTTGCAAGCTTTATATTTTTACCCTTTGAGCTTCGCTTTGTTCATTACCATTTTGATGGGGTTATTTCCTCTGATTAAACAGTTTGCTTTAAAGGAGGCAACAAAATGATTGAGTCTTTTTCTGCCTTAAATGAATTTCATTTTATTCGCCCCTATTGGTTGTGGGCGATTATTCCACTGTTGATAATGGTTGCGCTGATCCGCTATGTACACAAACAACAGTCCGGATGGCAATCAGTACTTGCGAGTCACTTGTATCAACATTTGATCACAACAGCAGGCATCAAAAAAGTCCGCCCCCCCTTATTTTTACTAGGTTTTTGCTGGACATTGGCCACTATTGCGCTGGCAGGACCAACCTGGGAAAGATTACCGCAACCGGTTTATCAGTTAAATACTGGTAAAGTGGTGCTAATTGACATGTCGTTATCTATGCGATCTACTGATGTAAAACCTGACAGGCTGACACGTGCCAAATACAAAGCCATCGATTTAGTTAATGCAATTACCGAAGGAGAGACTGGGTTAGTGGCTTATGCAGGAGACGCGTTCACTATTAGTCCATTGAGTTCGGATGCACAAAACCTTACCACTCTGATCCCCAGCCTGACCCCTGAAATAATGCCAATAGCCGGCAGTGATCCTGCGTTAGGTCTGCAAGCCGCTATCGAGTTACTCAGTAATGCTGGGTATCAACAAGGTGAAATATTTTGGATCACCGACGGCATTAATAATCAACAGATGAAGGAGATAAGTGAAATATTCAATGATTCAAGATTCCGCTTATCTGTGCTTGGTGTGGGTACCGAAGCAGGGGCTCCCATTCAGCTAATTAATGGAGAGTTGTTAAAGGATAGCCGTGGAGCAATTGTTGTTCCAAAACTCACGGTTAATAACTTAAAGTCTCTGAGTCGCAATAGCGGCGGGCGATATGCATCAATGCAATCTGACGACAGCGATATTAATTATTTAATTGAACAAACACTAATTGAACAAGAACCAAATGAAAATCTTGAGTCGGAACCGGAAAGCTTCGGTGATAAGTGGCATGAAATGGGACCTTATTTATTGCTACTTATTTTACCCTTTGCAGCATACAGCTTTAGACGCGGTATTGTGACCTTAGTGTTTATTGGTGTGTTAATGCCAGCTTATTCACCAGAGGCACGTGCAGGTTGGTGGCAGGACATGTGGCAAACGCCTGATCAGCAGGCGATGCAAGCTTACGATAAAAACGAGTATGAGCAGGCAGCCAACACCTTTGATGATAATTTATGGCAAGGTACAGCTCACTATAAAAATGAAGATTATCAAGCGGCCTTGGAGTCTTTTGCTCAAATTGAACCTACCGATAAAAGCTATACCAACGCCACTTACAATGCGGGTAATGCTTTGGCACATCTGGGTGAGACAGACCAAGCGATTGCCGCATATGACAAAGTACTTGAGCGTCTACCGGAACATCAAGAAGCCTTAGCCAACAAAGCCTTGCTTGAAAGGCTCAAAGAGCAACAAGAACAGTCTGGCGAACAATCTGAAGATCAGGAAAATGGCGAACAAGATGGTGAGCAGCAAGACGAACAACAACAAGATGGTCAAAAAAGCGAACAGGATCAAGAGGGCGAACAATCACAAGATCCCCAGCAAGGTGAAAATTCAGAACAAAGTGAGTCACAGTCACAAGACGCTGAACAACAAACCCAAGCAGAACAAGAGCAGCAAGAGGCAGAACAAAAGCAAGCTGACCAGGCTGAGGCCGAGGAACAGAAATCAGAGCAAGAGCAACAAGCCCTCGCCCAGCAACAAGGTGAAGAAGAGCTAACCGATGAACAACGCGAGCAAATGCAACGTATGCAAAATTTGCTCAATCGGGTACCAGACGATCCTGCATTTTTATTAAAACGTAAAATGCAAATTGAGTCTCAACGGCGAAAAACAGAAAGATTGCCAACAAATATACAGAGGAATTGGTAGTAGTGAGTATGTCTAAAATGCCCAAATTAATAATCTGCTTAGGTTTTTTAATCTTAACAAGTATGGCCCATGCTCAATCAATTGAAGTGAGCGCGTCTGTCGATAAAAATCCGGTGATGGTGAATGAATCATTTATTCTGTCGGTAGTAGCCAATGGTGAGGTAAATAGAGACGCCTTTGATTCCTCATTCTTGATGAAAGACTTTGTTGTAGGCCGAACGTCAATAAGCTCTCAAACAAAAATGATCAACTTTGACACCACCAGAACAACCACTTGGTCCACCGTCCTGATCCCAAGAAACAAAGGTCGTTTCACCATCCCCGCCTTTAACATTGACGGCTCGATGACAAAACCACTAGAAGTATTAGTCATACCTGCCACAGCCAGCTCTGCATCTAGTGGCCGAGATCTTTTTATTACTACCAATGTCGATGTGGAAGAGGCATATCTGCAACAACAAATTCGCTATACAGTTAAACTGCATTTAGGTAAAGACTTGCAAAGAGGCAGTCTTTCTAGCCCTACATTAGAAAATGCTGACATCAGGCAAATAGGTAAAGACAAAGAATATAATGAAGTTGTTGAGGGGCGTCGCTATCGTATTATCGAGCGATCGTTTGCCATTATCCCTCAGCAAAGTGGTAGCTTTATAATCGAAGGCCCTCTGTTTGAAGGTGAGGTGATTGATAACTCACGACAAAGTTTTGGTTTTTTTAACCGCAGTAAAGCAGTGAACAGAGTTGGCCCAAGCCAGAGTATCAGTGTTCTACCCATCCCAAGTAATTACGACCAACATTGGCTTCCCAGTGTATTTGTGCAAGTAGACGACGAATGGCAAGGCAATACACGAGCGTTTATTGCTGGTGAGCCTATCACCCGCACAATTACGTTAACCGCAATAGGTGTGGTCGAAGAGCAATTGCCTGAAATTGTCAGTATTTATCCTGACTCGGTGAAAACCTACCCAGATCAAGCCGAAACAACAACCGTCGAAAAAGATAATACCTTGATCGCTCAGCGCAAAGAGAGCATTGCCATTATACCCAGTCAGGCTGGTCAGCTTTTAATCCCACAAGTCAGGATCCCTTGGTTTAATACGATGACTCAAAAAACAGAATTTGCGGTGTTAGCAGAAAAAACATTGCAAATATTACCTGCAACAACCCAACCAACCAGTAGTATTCCCACCAGTCCACTTATTCAGGAGGCCTCGGAAAGTGAGTCTCAAAAATTAACGCCCACTGAATTAAATAATCCAAGCATGGCGATGTCTCAATATTGGATTTGGCTCACAGCGACTTTATTGGTGTTGTGGCTGCTTACCTTGGTTTTTTGGTACCGACACGTTAATGCATTAAAAGCGACGACTAGGCATGTCAGTCACTCACCTAATAGGAATATACAAAACAAACAATCCATATGGAAAAACCTTGAAAAAGCATTAGATTCAAACTCTCCTGTGGACACCTTAAAACATCTTGCTCTGTGGTTAGCTGATTCTATCCAAGATAAAGAAACAACGTTGGCAGAAAGTTTAAAGTGTATCGACAATCAAGCACTGAATGAGGCAGTTAACACACTTTTAGCCTCACGTTACTCAAAAAATCAAAGCGAATGGCAAAGCACAGCGTTGCATCAAATATTGCGAAAACTGCGTAAAGAAGGCAATGTTGCAAAAAAAACAAAACATGACTTGTCGCCGCTGTATCCCGATACTTAACAAACAGGCTGATTACATCGAGAAGGTTTTATGTGTGATATACCCGTTGAATACTGATTTGCGGTATTCATAGCGTTGCAGAAAAACTCTTAGGTATGCAATAAAATACAAGCTAAAGCTATGGTGGATTTTAAAATGTTTTTGCGAAAGCAAAATAGGCAAACCTCGGTCTCTAATGACATGGCAAATAAACAGCAACGTTATGAAGTGTTAGTGCTAGCGCTTCATAGTGACATATTCCGTTATGCTTTCTGGCTTGTGAAAGACAAAGCAGTAGCAGAGGACATAGTTCAGGAGACTTTTCTTCGCGCTTGGAAATCGTTGGACTCTCTCAAAGATGAAAGAGCAGCGAAGTCTTGGTTGATTACCATATTACGCCGAGAAAATGCCAGGCGTTTTGAACGAAAAAGATTTGATTTAGTTGATATAGATGATGTGTCGGTCATCGATGAACAATTGTCTAATGAAGTTGAAATTGAACATAGAGAACTACGCGCCATTATGGCATCGTTAAGTGAAGAGTACAGAGAACCACTGATGTTACAGATAGTATTTGGTTACAGTGGTGATGAGATCGCCACACAGCTTAATTTAAACAAGAATACCGTGATGACACGATTATTCAGAGCACGTAATCAGGTTAAAGAAGAGCTAGACAAGGCCAATGACAATAGGGGGCGTAAAAATGGATGAATTAGAGTTTCGTCGCACTTTATATGCGGATCCCTATTGTAAAGATGACAAGGTACTAGCAGCGATTGCCGGCGATCCTAAAAAGCAGGTGTTCTGCAAAGAACTCAAGCAACTCGATAAAAACATGCAGCAAGCCAGCCAAGTAAAAATACCCGATGACTTAATGCACAAACTGATTTTACGCCAAACGATGCAATCCCATAGGACGAGTAAAGTACGCAAACGAATACAACTTGCTGTGGCAGCGTCGGTGGCTTTTGTCGTAGGTGTGAGTTTTACCATGTGGCAACAAAGTCATTTATTGGATTTATCAAAACAAGCTATTGCCCATGTGCATTACGAAGGTGGTTATGCATTGGACGCTGAAGAAAACTTTTCACTACAACAAGTGAATGCCAAGCTAGCTCAGTTTGGTGCTGAATTTTCAGAAGACATTGGGCGAGTCTATTATGCAAATTTTTGTGATTTCGAAAATGTCAGAAGTCTTCATATGGTAGTTGAAGGGGAGAATGGCAAGGTATCAGTGTTTATTGTTCCTCATGATGCCACTTATCTTGCAGAAGGTTCATCTCAAGATCGCAGATCCAATAGTCAGGCTGTAGATTTGAAACGAGCGAGCATTGTTGTAGTGCAAGAAGCAGGAACTAATAACAATAAAATGAAGGAGCAACTTAAACGGAAAATTCAGTTTTCTGCTTAACTCACTGAGAAATGAATATTGACATCAAAATAAAGAATGCTTCTTAAAAGAAACATTCTTTATGGCAGATAAAACATACTGATATGCTCTATACCACCATCATCATAAGATTCACCTTGAGTTGTAAAGCCCAGAGAACGATAAAATGAACACACCTCTAACTGCGAGGACAGAACGATGCGTGATCCAGGGAAGTTAGAATTGATGTCACTCAACATAATATTCATTAAACGCTTGCCGTGCCCTTTACCTCGAACACTTTTATCCAATACCACCCGCTCAATTTTGACTTCGTTTGGATTATCCTTTTGTCTGTATCGAGCATAAGTTGTTATTTTGCCTGATGGGTCAAAATCCAAATAATGTATTGCCGTTTGATCGTAACCATCAAGGTCAGAATAAATGCTATTTTGTTCGACAATAAAGACCTGCTGACGCAGTTTCGCCAAGGCATATAGTTCATCCTTACTCAGTTCTTCATAGGTTTTGTGGTACATGTAGTCACTTGATATTAGGTGCGAGTTAGTCTTAGAGTGTTAGCGTATGATAACATAAATGTAATTACATACTTATCTCCCTCACTTCAAAGGTAGCATCAATGGAACCTTACACATACGTATCTCTTGGCCTGTATCTTTTGGTCATGCTTGGAATCGGTTTATATTCATTCAAACAATCGAGTACTGACGTTGAAGGTTATATGTTGGGTGGTCGAAGTCTAAGTCCTAAAGTTACTGCGTTATCGGCAGGCGCATCAGATATGAGTGGCTGGATGTTAATGGGCTTACCTGGCGCTATGTATGTGTCTGGTATCTCCAGTGCGTGGATTGCTGTAGGTCTTGTCATTGGTGCTTATCTTAATTATTTGTGGGTTGCACCAAGGCTCAGGGTTTATACCGAGCTGGCAAAAAACGCACTCACTATTCCTGATTATTTTGCAAACCGCTTTAATGACTCTAGCCATAGCTTAAGGCTTATTTCTTCTGTCGTCATTGTCATCTTTTTCACCTTATATACCTCATCTGGCGTTGTGGCCGGAGGCAAGTTATTTGAGTCTTCATTTGGTTTAAGTTATGAAATGGGCTTGTATGTGACTGCCGGTGTTGTCGTTGCTTATACCTTACTCGGCGGATTTATGGCAGTGAGTATGACCGACTTTGTGCAAGGTTGTATTATGTTTGTGTCCTTGGTATTAGTGCCAGTGGTAGTGCTTTTTGATCTGGGAGGGTTCAGTGGTGCTGCCTCACATCTAGCGACATATGATGCTGATTTTTTGAATCTGTTTATAGACGCCTCCACCGGGCAGGCAATGTCGGTGATAGGCATAATATCGTTATTGTCTTGGGGATTGGGCTATTTTGGTCAGCCACATATTATTGTGCGCTTTATGGCAATTCGCTCTGTAACAGACATCAAAACTGCACGGAAAATAGGTATTAGTTGGATGGTGGTATCTATTATTGGTTCACTGGCAACAGGTATACTGGGTCTTGCCTATGTCACCAAAACCCAAGGTGCATTACAAGATCCAGAAACTATATTCATTTACCTATCACAAATACTGTTTCATCCATTAATAAGCGGCTTTTTATTAGGAGCGATTCTGGCTGCAATAATGAGTACTATTTCTTCACAATTATTGGTCACCTCAAGCTCGTTGACTGGTGATTTTTATCAAGCATTCTTTCGCAAAAACGCGAGCCAAAAAGAGTTAATTACTGCAGGTAGAATATCTGTAGCACTCGTTGCCTTAGTTTCCATCTACTTAGCTTATGACCGAGACAGCACTATATTAAATCTAGTCAGCAATGCGTGGGCTGGCTTCGGAGCTGCTTTTGGCCCAGTTGTATTAATTAGTCTATTTTGGAAAAAAATGACGCGCTTATCCGCTATATTGGGCATGTTGTCTGGCGCTATTACTGTTTTAATCTGGATTTATGCTCCGCTAACAATCAATGGACAAGCCTTAAGTAATTGGCTGTATGAAATAGTGCCTGGATTTATTGTATGCAGTCTGACCATTGTCACTTTTAGCTTATTAGGTAAACAAGATGATCAACTCGTATCGAATATTTTTGAAAAAGTACAGCACACACTCAAGAAACTAGATTAAACCTTGAGCTATCACAGCCACTAGTGATTGGATCAAACCAATTTAAATAGTGCTGTGATAGTAAAACATAAATATAAATACAAATACAAATATAAATTTGATATAGTTCTAAGCATAGACCCTTTTAATATAAACAACTAACCTGCGTAAGGAAACTATGTCAAATTCAATCCCTACTGTGACCCATTTAAAACAACTTGAAGCGGAAAGTATTCATATTTTCCGGGAAGTGGCGGCTGAGTTCGACAATCCAGTGATGCTGTATTCTGTTGGTAAAGATTCTTCAGTGTTATTACATCTCGCACGAAAAGCCTTTGCCCCAGGTAAAATTCCTTTTCCCTTGCTCCATGTAGACACCACGTGGAAATTTCACGAAATGATTGCATTTCGTGACGAAGTAGCCAAAAAGCATGAGCTCAACCTGCTGGTGCATATTAACCCAGAAGGTGTGAAAATGAATGTCGGTCCATTCAGCCATGGTAGCTCTAAGCATACCGATATAATGAAAACCCAAGGCTTAAAGCAAGCATTGGATCATTATAAGTTTGATGCGGCATTTGGTGGCGCCAGACGTGACGAAGAAAAATCTCGGGCCAAAGAGCGTGTGTATTCTTTCCGCGACGAAAATCACAGGTGGGATCCTAAAAACCAACGCCCAGAATTATGGAACGTTTATAACGCACAAATTAACAAAGGCGAAAGCATTCGTGTATTTCCGATGTCAAACTGGACTGAGCTAGATATCTGGCAATATATTTACATGGAAAATATCGAAATTCCTTCCTTATATTTGGCAAAACCGCGTCCAGTAGTTAAACGCGACGGAGTGTTCTTTATGGTCGACGATGACCGGATGCCAATGGAAGAAGGTGAAACCCCTGAAATGCGCTCAGTGCGTTTTAGAACCTTAGGATGTTATCCATTAACAGGTGCAGTCGAATCAACAGCGGCGACCTTACCGGAAGTCATTCAAGAAATGTTGCTGACCAAAACATCTGAGCGCCAAGGACGTGTGATTGACCATGATTCTTCAGGCTCAATGGAGAAGAAAAAAATGGAAGGATACTTCTAATGGCGACTAACATAGTGTGGCATCAGCATGATGTTGATAAGGCTCGAAGATCACAAGCAAAAAAACAGAAAGCTTGCGTCTTATGGCTTACGGGGTTGAGTGGCTCAGGTAAATCAACGATCGCTAATTTGTTAGAAAAAAAATTGGCTGAACATGGTAAACATACCTATTTGCTAGATGGTGATAACGTGCGACATGGTTTGTGTGGTGATTTGACCTTCAGCGATAAAGACAGAGTAGAAAATATTAGGCGTATTGGTGAGGTATCTAAGCTTTTTGTGGATGCAGGTATCATAGTACTGACAGCCTTTATATCGCCTTTTAAAACAGAAAGAGATTTTTGTCGGCATTTATTAGCCGATGGCGAATTTATTGAAATATTTGTTGATACACCTATAGAAGAATGTGAAAAACGTGATCCTAAAGGCTTGTATCAAAAAGCCAGACAGGGTGACATTAAAGACTTTACTGGTATTGATTCCCCCTACGAAGCACCAGAAAACCCAGAAATAACCCTAGCATTTTCTGGACAAACGTCTGAACAATCTGCCGAACAACTTTTTGATTTACTCAAACAAAAAGGAATGGTCGCTTAATGTTAAACCAACAACTGATACAAAATATTATTGATATCAGTCACCTAGCAGGTGACAAGATCATGGACATATATCAGCAAGATTTTGCTATCTATGAAAAGTCAGATGAAAGCCCATTAACTGAAGCTGACTTAGCCGCACACAACTGCATTGTTGAAGGATTAGGTAAAGTATCAAATCTTCCTATTCTGTCGGAAGAATCTGCAAATATTTCATGGCAAGAACGCAACAGTTGGGATACCTATTGGCTAGTTGACCCACTTGATGGTACCAAAGAATTCATTAAGAAAAATGGTGAATTCACAGTGAATATCGCACTAATTAAAGACGGTGTACCAGTATTTGGTGTGGTATATGCCCCAGTTTTGGAACACACCTATGTCGGGGTGTTAGGCCGAGGAGCTTATAAAATCACCGCAGGTGTAAAAGCAGATATCACACCAAAAGCTTGGACCAAAGGCGAAACCTGGAAAATAGTCGGTAGCCGTTCTCATCAAAGTCCGGAGATACAAGCCTTGCTTGATTCTTTAGAAGGCGATACTGAGTTGGTTGCCATGGGAAGCTCTCTCAAATTATGTTTAGTCGCTGAAGGAGTTGCGCATCTGTATCCACGCTTGGGCCCAACGTGTGAGTGGGATACCGCAGCAGCGCAAGCTGTTGTCGAAGCCGCTGGCGGTAAGGTGACCATAATTGAAGATGCAACCGATGCCCTAAAAGCAGATGCTGCACCGCTTAGATACAATCAGAAAGATCCCGTTTTAAACCCTTATTTCTTAGTGAGTTGCTAATTATGAATAGCGAAAATACATTATTACAGTCCGATATATTGGGCTATCTAGATCAACATGAAAAGAAAGACATGCTGCGTTTTTTAACTTGCGGCAGTGTGGATGATGGTAAAAGTACCTTAATAGGCCGTTTGTTACACGACTCCAAAATGATTTTTGAAGATCAACTTGCTGCTATTACTAAAGACAGTAAGAAAGTGGGTACGACCGGTGACAAAGTAGATTTAGCCTTATTAGTTGATGGCTTACAGTCAGAACGAGAGCAAGGCATAACCATTGATGTGGCCTACCGCTATTACTCTACCGACAAACGTAAATTTATCATTGCAGATACCCCAGGCCATGAGCAGTATACCCGCAACATGGTCACAGGTGCATCTAATTGTGACGTGGCGATTATACTGATCGATGCTCGTGCAGGGGTGAAAACTCAAACACGACGTCATTCCTTCTTGGTTTCTTTATTAGGCATTAAACACGTTATCGTGGCCGTTAACAAGATGGACTTGAAAGACTACAGCGAAATAGTGTATGAAGAAATCAAAGCAGACTATCTAGCGTTTTCTAAACAGTTAGATATACCGGATATTCAGTTTATTCCCTTGTCGGCTTTAGATGGTGACAATGTAGTTAATGCTAGCGAAAACACATCATGGTACAAGGGTGAGACCTTGATGACCATGTTAGAGAAAGTCGAAATTAATGACGATATTAACGCCGATGATTTCCGTTTTCCTGTTCAATATGTCAACAGACCTAATCTAAACTTCCGTGGTTTTGCAGGCACAGTCGTGTCTGGTCAGATTAAACCCGGCGATAGCATTACTGCTCTGCCCTCAGGTAAGCAATCTAAAGTTAAAGCGCTGGTTAATTTTGAAGGTGAACAAGATAGAGTCTATGCACCTCTTACCACCACTATCACACTAGAAGATGAAATTGATATTTCTCGTGGTGACATGATAGTTAAAAGCGATAACTTGCCTCTGCATAGCCATGCCTACAGAACAAATTTGGTGTGGATGGATGAAGAGCCTATGATGCCAAACAAGCAATATGGTTTTAAGTTTGCGACAAAATTTGTACCCGGTAGTGTCACCGAAGTCGAATATCAAATTGATGTAAACTCGATGGAACACAAAAATACAGTTCGTCTGGCGTTAAATGAAATTGCCGTAGGTAAAATCAAACTGACTCAGCCTGTTGCTTGTGATCCCTACACCAAAAACCGCTCTACAGGTGCGTTTATCATTATTGATAGAGTCACCAATGGAACAGTGGGTGCGGGTATGATCATCGACGTAGCAGAAGATACGAATGCAGGACAATTTTCTGAATTTGAATTAGAATTTAATGACTTGGTCAGGAAGCATTTTCCGCATTGGAATGCGACCGATATCAGTAAACTGTAATCCTTAGCCAACCTTAATAAGAATAAGATGAAATGGATATAGATCAGTATCTGGTATTGGCTATTTTTGCCGGAACTATATTGGCGCTAGTGAGCACTAACCAGCGCCCATCCTTAATCTTTGCAGCTTCACTTTTAGCTTTGATTGCTAGCCAACAGCTGGTGATTGGTGACGTGATTAATAACTTCACCAATCAAGGTTTAATCACCTTAGTTCTCCTGCTGTTGGTCAGTTCAGCGGTAGATAAGACGTCCTTAATCAAACGTTTAGGCCGAACATTAGTAACAGCAAGTTTTAACGCCAGTTATTGGCGGCTATTTGGTTTGACCTTTTTCTCTTCTGCACTTTTAAATAATACTGCCATAGTGGCAAGTTTGATTGGTCCGGTGAAACAAAACCAGTATCACCATGCCTCTCGACTACTTATCCCATTGTCGTACTCCGCTATTCTCGGCGGGACTGTGACCCTAATTGGCACATCAACCAACTTAATTGTGGATAGCTTTTTAATCGAACACGGTCACCCAGGTTTCAATTTTTGGGATTTCACACTCTATGGTTTAGTAGCAGGCTTGAGTTGCGGTTTATTGATGTTTTTGATGACCCCATTGCTGCCAGAGATCGCCAATAAAAAAACGCAATATAATAGTTATTTTATCGATGCAGACGTAGAAGACGACTGTGAGTTAATTGGCAAAAGTGTTGAGGAAAATCATCTTCGAAATTTGCCTGAATTGTTTTTAATTGAAATATCAAGAGACGGGAAACTTATCACTCCAGTTACGCCTGATGTGGTTATTCAGTCTGGTGACAAATTAATATTTTCTGGCAATATTCAACATGTAGGCAACTTAGACCACATAAAAGGCTTAAAACTCTTTGCAGAGACAAACGGTCTAGAGCGTGAAAACCTCACAGAAGTGATCATTTCTAATCGGGCACAAATTATCGGACAAACCTTAAAAGCACTAGGGTTTAGAGCACTATTTGATGCGGCAGTGGTTGCAATAAGACGAGACGGTGAGTCCTTATCTGGCAAACTGGGCGAAATAAAGCTTCAGTCTGGTGATTTTTTACTACTTGCTACCGGCCCAGATTTTATGCAGAAGCATAACCTCACTAAAAACTTTTTTATTCTGTCTGAAAAAAAAATGGATACCAAGTTAAGTCGCACTCAGGATTGGATTACCTTAGGTGGCTTTTTATTTACCGTAGCCTTAGCAGCGACGTCAGTATTGAACTTGGCGACAGGTTTACTGTTTTTTATCGCCATGCTGGTCATCGCTGGCGTAACAACCAATAACGAAATCAAGCGCAATATTCCGCTTAATTTAATAGTCGTCATTGTTGGCGCTCTGAGTCTTGCTACCGCCCTTGAAAATTCAGGTGTCATACAACAGATTATGCAATTGATTGGCCCATGGGCCAGCAGCGTCAGCCCTATATGGGCGCTGGTGATGGTGTATGTCTTAACCTTGATACTCACTGAACTGGTTACCAACAATGCCGCTGCCGCGCTAATGTTTCCCTTAGCCTATGGACTTGTTCAAACCCTAGGCGTACCGATTATGCCTTTTGCACTGGCCGTTGCTTTTGCCGCCAGCGCCAGCTTTATGTCACCCTATGGTTACCAAACGAATCTATTGGTATTTAGCGCCAGTAATTATAAATTCAAACACTTTATAAAGTTTGGATTACCCATATCCATTTGTTATTCGAGCATAGTGTTAACTCTACTCAGTTATACATATGGTCTTTGAATAATTGTTCCCAAGGAGCGGTAATTAAAAACGTCACTCATGCAAAATATATATTGGTTTATTCGGTAATTTGTACATTAGACTCTGGCATAGCTTGGATCACTTTTTAAACATTACAAGTATTAGCTACAACAAAAATATTTTTTATTTATCAGGACATGCTGCGGGCAATGAGTCTGAAATAACAAAGCCTTTGTGATGTGTATCCATACCTACAGGCGAATATGCTTGAGTGAGTTTGATCCCTTGTATAATGATTACACAATTTACGAATATAAAACCTACTCCCAAAGGTATTCTTACCAAAACCAGTTTGTAGCTCCTGCCCTTTTAGGATGTTAAAGTTAATGTTAATAATATTTTCAATTTTCACACCTTTTTAATGATGTAACGCAAACACTCGAATGAAGGCGATATTGGAACCACCAGCAGCATTCGTCAAATATGATGCTTAGGCCAAGCTAAGGTTTCCTAACGTAAATGATAATAGCGACGGTATATCTAAATTTTTATTAGCACTTCGCAAGGTTTACGACTTAATTTACCATGCGCACCTAAGTAATTTCAGCTAACACTTCAGGCAAATATGACCACCAACGCATTGTGTACAGTGCCTTTCAGGCTATTACGATTTAATGTGTGACGATATCTACTACAACACTCAAAGCAAATGCATTCGCATACTACACCAACTGTTCGGTAACGACGGCAATACACATCTTGACTTAGCCTGTTGAACCGGTCCATATGTCCGCCATTAAATTGGTTTTGGCTATCACAGCAGTGGTATTGATATTAGTCAACCTATGTCAGACATGGCCAGAGTACGTTGCCCTGAAGCGTTATTTTTTACACAAAAGGTGAGTGAATTCTGTGTTGATGAACCATTAGATTTAATCCCTTTTTCTTGTATTCGATACATTACAACGATGGTATTGAAAAGTTAAAAACCTGCATCGCAAGTGTACGTCGAGCTTTAAAAACGGATGGGGTTTTCTGCTTTAACGTGGTCGACAAAACAAAAATAAACAACACATTATTTGTAAAACATAAAGCTATACAAGCAGACGATCTGTTCACTTTTAGCTCTGGCTGGCATTACTCTGGAAGTGTTGATAAATAGTCCCTTAGACACAGTATTGAAAAAACAGCACTACAGAAATCCAGCTATAGAATGACGAACGTGAAATAGTTGCTTTTAGTTTTGATAAGTTGATATACATATTGAAACCTTTCTTTGAAGTACATGTTTTTGAACATAACTATGAAAAGCTACTCCCTATGACAAGTGCTCTGAAAATACTATTTTTACTTGTGTGAAAATTTGAAGTAGCCACCTACATACTCGCTCAATCTAATCGTCGGTTAATTTATTTAATAAATACCAATCCAAATCCAAGTCCAAGTCACTATCAGCTGTAACGGCTCGACTTTAAAGGCGCTAATAACAAGTAGAAAACCCAAGCGAACCAAGATACAAAGATTACGGCTAGGATCCATGAAAACTTTTCACCACCGTTAGTGCGGTCAGAAATACTGATTGCGATAACAGGAATGATCCATAATAAAAAAATAACTAAACTACAAAAAAAACTCAACATTTTTAATACTCCATTTATACTAACGTCGTTTTATCTAGTTGGAATAACTGTATTTAGCAGAAGCTGTTCCATAATTAAAGTTCAATTTTTTCAATAAGATAGAATTTACAGCGTTATTTGACGTTAGGTTTTTTCGCCAAATAATCTCAGTTTTCACTAATCCATAGGACTGCGTAAACACCTGTTTGAACACCTGTTTGAACACCTGTTTGAACACCTGTTTGAACACCTGTTTATACATAATCAAATATTGAGTGTCATGTGACAATAAGTCTCTTCTTTACTTAATTCTCGGAATGTCAATTTTGATATGCCTAGTTGTAATCAAATTTAATTTGTATAAGTAATTAACGTGGCTGTTTGGTTCACTTTACTGCCCCATTTAAATTCAATTGGGTAGTTGTTAAGTGTTTCAACTCGTTAACCACTAACTAGGCGATGCTTTTAACCAGCAAAAGATAGGAATTATTGCGTAAGTCTGTATTATCCAGTTTTCCAGTCATAATCTAAAAGTCGCAACGAGTAGTGTGAATAATGTGGTTGAATGATGAACATGTAATAGGATCTGCGATATGCGCATATCGAAAGTCATTAAAGCGCACTTACCCCAAACATGTTGTGATTGACGGCTTATTCAACCAAGCCAAACTCGATGAAGTAATAAAGCTTTTACGGCAAACCGGTGCTTGGCAAAGTCAAAAACATACTTATTCTGCCTTATATGTCGATAACACCCAGTGGCAAAAAACCAACAACGAACAACGCTTTGTACAGCGAGATGTTTGGCAGCGTGGTGCCATAAACATTAATACCACCACAACCAATTCGTCCCATTCAAACATAATCCAGGAATTTTTATCCTATTTGCGTGGGGACGAGTTTATGTCTGTGTTATCACAGATTTTTAAAGTATCACTTACAGATATGAATGTGGCTGAGCCTGAAATAAATACTAACTATTTTCGCTTAGGTCCTAACGACTTCGTTGCCGAACATGCTGATGACTCCCCTGGAAGAGAAGTCTGTATGCTGTTGTATTTAAACAAAGACTGGCACATAAACGCTGGTGGAGAACTGGTTTTTATAGGTATCAATGATGAGCCTATTAATATCGCGCCGTTACACAACCGCTGTGTACTATTTGATCCCTCCTCAGAAGGCTCTGAACACTGGGTGAATGCATTGAACTCTGAATATGCAGATACGTTTCGTTATAACGTGACGAAGTTGGTATTGGTCTAAATAACCTGAGCTTGGGATAAGCCATAGCGTCCAGAAGCACTGGATGCGTTTAATGTCTTTGCAAACCAATTGGCACAATCTAACTTATTATTTTTATTGCAATTGCTTTCAGGATTGCGTCACGTCTTACTTCGAGTTCAGGTTAAATAGTGTATTTTTATGAAAGTCACTCTAGGTTCTAATAAAGATTTAGGAATTTTTAGGATTTCATTGCCTTGGCCCTAGAGGTTTAAATATAATCATATTTTATGCGTGTCCTTCTAGATATTTTAAATAACAGCATGCGAGACTAGCTATGATTTATAATTTCAGCTACTTTCACTTTAAAGCTTAGATCTGAATAGAACTGGGTTACCAATTTTGAATTATCGATCCCGGTGCGTTGCATTAACGGCACCGCTTTTTCAGTCGCTGTGACATAAACATGAGTATTACTGTAACGCGCGAATAAAGGTTGAATAACATCTTTATACATTACATCAGCCACTAAGCTCGCATAGCCTTTGTTGCGATACTCAGGCATAGTCACAAAGTGCACTACACCTAAGTCTTGATATAACTCTCCTTCATGCAAAGTCGTTTTATCTGTACGAGCTTCATAATTTTCCAACAAACTATAAGCCACTAACTCTTCATTAACATAAAGCTTTATCATTTCAGCCTGTGTACCATGCCGCAGTTGGTCGTGCTCTGATAACCACTTAAATAGGTACCACATTTTCATATTAACTTGCCCTAATGCAAGCAACTCTTCAGCACAGGTATTAGCATTACAATATTCAAAGCGTTGCATTCATGGCCTTGTTATAAATTGATAGAGTTATTGTGAAAGTATTTGAGTGATTAAGTGTGATAAAGAATAGATAAAATCAGAGTTAAGTTTAACTCTGATTTTTAAGTGTTAAGGTTCAATAGGGATTACTCGGAGCGTTCAGTAATTTCTAATAAGTGATAACCAAATTGCGTTTTTATCGGGCCATGAACGACATTTAAAGCTTCGTTAAAAACAACTTGATCAAACTCAGGCACCATCTGTCCTTGACCAAAATTGCCTAAATCTCCGCCTTGAGAGCCAGAAGGACAGGTAGAATGTTTGGCAACATCTGCGAAACTTGCACCATTTATAATTTCTTGTTTCAACTCTGAACATTTCTCTTCAGTATCAACCAAAATATGACGTGCACTCGCTCTAGGCATAGGGTGTTTTTCCTGTTAAAAAGATATAAAAATAAGTGGATATAAGCAGTGAATGTATTTTACGTGAATTGAGTAATATTCTCAATAGGATGACATAGCCCTGAATATGGCTAGTTTTAAGGTAAGTCTTACAATTTTAAGCTTATATAGCACTTTGGTGAAAGGCAATTTTGTTAATTCACTGCGAAAAAAAACTGTGGGCCAAAGAGAGCATAATCTAGTCTTAAGGTAGTGTAGATAGATCAAACATACAGCCCCTAGCTGTTAATTAGACTTTTACGTGGCTTAGATATAACAGCTACAGCGGTTATTTGAGGACCCTAAAATTTAGAATATAAAGACTGTTTGGCTACTTTTTAAATGTGGATGTCTTATTTATGTCTTAATTTATGATTTATGTTGTAGTTGAATGTTAGCTTTTAACATTCAAAATCGATAAGTTGACAATACTGGCCCCAGCATCAAACCAAGTTACGCTTAATGCGAAGGTTCCAATTGTGTGAATAAACTCGCTTGTCCCCTTCATAGGCATCAAGCTCTGCATCCAGATAAAAATATAACTTATCACAGTGCAGGTATGTACGGGTGATGGTCTCTACGGCCCAGTCTCCTCGCCTAAATCCCCACCGCCAGAGAGTCTTGCCCTTCACAGACTGGAAGTCGTCGCTTTGATAGGAGTACCACTCTTTCGTCTTGCGCTTAACAATAAGGTCGATATCCTCAAGTCGGTAAGTACCACTGTCATTAATGACCTCCAAAGTAGCCAAATCCTTATCCAGCTCGCGGATCACTCGCCAGTTATGATGCCCCTCATGTAATTGCTGCTTAACACCACAGGGCGAAGCCTCTGGTTCAGGAAAAGCAATCGTCTCTTTACGTGGCGTTCGGCTAGGCAATATCAAGCGGCTGCAACCAGTGTAAATCTTGAGCTGCGTCGACTCTCCTGGAGGCCAAGCCAGCGGAAAATAAGATGAAGAAATAGCAATGCAAATACGGTGGCCCTTGGGGAATATCTGGGCTACACCGTTAAGCTGCACTTTTACACGATAGCGCTTGTCCGGTTGCAGCGGTGTGGGCTTGGCATGGCTGTCTCTATGGGTCAGGTTCAACAGGCCGTACGTCACTCGTGAACTCTTGTTGTCGGGATGCACATCCGATAGCCGCACAGCGACCATCGCCACCGGCTGGCTGGCCGATAATTCCAACTCAATTACGACTGCGCCCATGATCTCAAGGGCGGTGTCTAGGGGCTCACTTGTGAAGACTAACGCACCGCCTTCTTCTTCACGCTGATCATGGGGAAGATCTGGTGTCGTGCTATATGAACACCACTTGCCAGCAAATAGACCATTACTCAATGGTGACTGTAAACACAGCTCCTCCTCCTCAACCTCTGCGAACTCGTCCACCAGACGATATTTATCAAGTTTGAAGGCAATCGTCCCTATATTCGGAGACGGCCAGGATGGCTCACTGACCCAGTGACCATAGCGCTGATGATAAAAAGTAGACGGAGGCATACTGTCCAGCATCCATGCCCGCAGCATGGGTTCGTCCATAATGCCAGTCTCAATTCCCTTCAGCCATTTATCCCACCAGCGCAGACATTCCTGCAAAAAACCGATCGCCGGGCCGGGTACGCCAATGTGTGGATACTTATGACTCCAGGGGCCAATCAGTCCCTGTCTTGGCCCAGTCAAATTGGTGAGCAGGCGAAAAACCGCGTTGCTGTAGCCATCAGCCCAGCCGCTAACCGCCATGACCGGGATCTGCACCTTAGAAAAATCTTCGCAGATAGAGCCATGCTGCCAGTACTCATCACGGTGCTGATGATTAAGCCAAGTATCCAACCACAAACCACTGCCTTTAAGGCGTTCAAACCACATATCGCGCCACTTATCACCGACAATTTGCGGATCCGGTGGCAGAGAGTTGTAGGCAAACATTGTCGAGGCCCAAGAAAGATTATCACCTAGCAGACAGCCTCCCATATAGTGCACATCATCGGCATAGCGGTCATCAGTAGAGCAAACGCTGATGATAGCCTTAAGCTGTGGCGGTTGCATCGCCGCAATCTGCAGGCCATTGAATCCCCCCCATGAAATACCATACATGCCGATACTTCCGTCGCACCATGGCTGTTTTTCCAGCCACTCAATAACAGTGACACCATCGTCAAGTTCCTGCTGCAGGTATTCGTCTGTCAGCACACCTTCCGAATCACCGCTGCCTCGGATATCAACACGGATACAGGCGTAGCCGTGCCCAGCAAAATACGGATGCATGGTTTCGTCTCGCAATCTTACTCCATCGCGCTTACGGTAAGGAATGTATTCAAAAATTGCCGGTACAGGCTGAGATTCAGCCCCTTTTGGCATCCAGATACGAGCTGAAAGGCGAATGCCGTCGGTCATCGGGATCCAGCAATGTTCGATATGTCGGATTTTGTTTGCGAAGCGTTCGGCAACCATCATATTTTCCCCTCATCATTATTGCGCATATCATTTAGGACAACGCTACAAGTGTCAGCGGTAACGCCTGTTGCACATCACAATATTTCTGCAACAACTCCTGCTCGCTGTCACCACCTACGAACACTGACGCAATCTCGTAGCTGTAACTGTCCTGATAATTAAGATCAGACAGACGCATCCCTTCACAGACATTCAGCTGAACCTCAGTACCAGTGATACGCTGCATAACGGCCTGCATCTCTTGCTCTGTGGGCACCCTGTTAACCAGAGCATCTGTATGTGTCCGCCACATAAATTTGGCTGCATATCGGTATAGACCTTGACGATGGGGAAATATTGGCTGTTTCCCCAAAGCCAACGCCAGCATTACCTGATGATGTGACATACCATCGACGTTGCGAAATAATGGAGAATGGGACTTGGAAATACGGGGGTTAATTTCCAGTAACCAGATATGGCCACTCTTCTTGTCCCAGTAATACTCAATATTGAACGGGCCGTTATCAAAGTCGATATAGTTAAGAAAGCGTTCGGTAACGGCGACCATTTTATCTTGAACAGGCTGCGGAATTGATGATGGATATTGATAGCGAGAGAAACTGGAACCATGCTCGCCTTCGCGGATCGAGTCAACGGCACCATAGACACAGAACGTTCCATTAAAAACATAGCCTTCAAGGGTGCATTGCTGGCCATGAGAGATGATCTCTTCGGCGATGCAGTGATTGCCATCAATAGCAACAATATCATCTGGCAGTTCAGCAAATTGCATTAAGTAGTTAAAGGGCTCGGCAAAGCAGTATATTTTTTCTCTAATCTGTGAAATCGCCATTTCCAGTTCACTATCATTACGCACCATAAATCCGAGCTGTGATAAAGCGGCTTTCACAGGCTTAAGCCAAAAGGGGTAATCGAGGGTGATGTGCAGCTGATAATCATCTTTAAAAGGGTCAACTGCGCAAAAATCGGGGATATATTCGGGTATTACCCTGCGTTGCTCCAGCCTACTCCAATATTTATGTTCGCATTTAAGCACCGCTTCAAAGCTTGGAGAAGGCAGGCCGAAGGATTGGCACAATAGAGGAAGCATGGTGCTAACCGGAAAGTCCCAATAGCCGACAATGGCATCTACGGAGCTGGGATAATTTTTGAGTTGCGCGACAGCACCTTCATATAAGGTTTTGACCGGGATTTCCTTCCCTGTTTTTACCTCACAGTATTGATAAAGCTCATGAAAACAATACTCCCGGGCAGACTCAAGCGAACGCATCAGGGAAAGATTGAATTCATCTGCACCAAAAACAAAAATATTGTTCACGGTATATTCCTCTATTTTTGTTATTGATCCTTTCATCACCATCAATAGCAGCTCTTAATAATATATATGAGAATAGTTGATGTTGATTGTTTGTCTATCACAGATGAAATTACCAATTGCCCTTATTTGGAATTGGGTAAAGAGAAAAATAACTTGAACACCAGAAAAATGAATTGGACAGCTATGATAAGCGGCCTGATATAACCCATTAAAAGTTAATCAATTGTCATGCGTTAATTATTTTGTTAATTGACTTTTTTGGTGGCTCCGCTACTGCTTTGCGCCTTTCAAGTTTCAGCGGGCCTTTAGGTAAAGTCGGGAGCCGAGCTTGCAGGACGGGCTTTATAAAAAGAGTAATTGGCTGAGACAGAACCTTCACGGATGATAGCGCGAAAGGCCAACAAAAAACGTGAGGATGGCAGTAAGTGCTAGCGAATGATAAAAAAGCGCTTAAACCGCCGTTTTACTCGACCCCTCAACAGCCCCATTAATCTCAGCCATCTCATCAGCAGTCAAATCTCGCCATTGTCCAGCTTTCAACCCAGCCAACCGAACCGACATAATTCGCGTGCGCTTAAGCTTCACCACCTCATACCCTAAATATTCACACATGCGGCGAATTTGCCGATTTAATCCTTGAGTCAAAACAATGCGAAACACCATTTTACTCTGCATGGTCACCTGGCAGGTTTTAGTGACCGTATCTAAAATAGGTATACCGTTGGCCATCTTTTGAATAAAATGTTCAGTCAAAGGCCGATTAACCGTCACCACGTATTCTTTGTCATGTGCATTTTCAGCCCGCAAAATTTTATTGACGATATCGCCGTCACTGGTCAAAAAAATTAACCCTTCGGAGGGTTTATCTAGTCGGCCTATAGGGAAAATTCTGTGCTTATGGCCTATGGCATCAACAATATTACCTTTGATATGCAGTTCAGTCGTGCAAGTAATACCCTCGGGCTTGTGATAAGCAATATATACCCGGTCAGCTTTATCGATGGCACTGGCTTGAATAAGCTGGCCATCAACGGTGACCACATCTCCGGGCGTCACCTTAGTGCCTAACTCAGGAATACTGTTGTTTATTCTGACTCTTTGTTGTTCAATTAATTTATCTGCTTCACGGCGAGAGCTAAAACCTGAATCGCTGATAAATTTATTCAGCCGAATTAATGTAAGTTTATCTTGCATACATCAACTCACAAACAAAGGTTCAACTCGCTTAAGTAAAGTGATGTCACTTTTACTTAAGGAGCCTGCCCTAATCCAATCTTTGAGCAATGACAACATGTCTAAACTATCTCCAGTTTGTAACTTGTGAGCCATCAATTGCATTTGAATAGATTGACGCTTTGTAGCGTCTTTTGGGGGGGAATCCTGTTGTGCGACTATTTCCATTTTTATGGTCAAATCATGTCGTTCGACATTTTCACTCAGCTCACGAAAACATTGCTGCCACTGCTTGCTTAACATTGCCACCCCATCCGGTATTTCGCTATCCCCTTGCCACAGTTTTAATACACTGAACAAATCTTGATATGCTTGGCCTTTAGCAGATTTAAGCAACGCAGTTAATACTACCTGTTGCTGCTCATCAAGGCTTTGAACACGCTGTTCCAATACCCGACGCTCAGTCACAGGCAAAAGAGCTATCATATCAATGACCATTTGTTTGTTCTGCAAAGCACTTTTCACGCTGGCTTTATCAGCTGCACTACCGAGCAATAATTCAAGCTGGGCAACGTGGTCTTTGACTAACGCCACTTGTTCTTTCAGTTGTGACTTTTCTTGTTGATCAACCTCATATTTTTTGGCGAATATGCTGTCATTCACCTTTCTAAAAGCAGCCCATAATTCAGATTCGGCCTTTTTGCCTGCATGATCGATGGTCTTCCAAGTCTGTTGCAGTTTCTTCGCTTGCTCTATGGCTTCATTCACTGAGTCAAGCTCTAACAGCTTCTCAGCTTTTATTAACAATGCCTGCTTTTGCTCCGCGTTGTTTTGATAGAAAGCCGACACTTTATCCCTGAGAGGGTTAAGTAACTGCTGATAATTATCGAACAGGGTGTTGCGATGCTTAAAGTCCACCTCGCCAATGTTTTTCCATTTTTGCTGAACACTTCTTAAGCTTTTAGTCAGTTGGGCAATACCGCAATCGTTGTCATATAGGTTCTTAATCTCAGCCAAAACTTGTTGTTTAGCCAGCATATTTTGCTCGCGTTGCTGTTGCTGTTGATCATAAAACTCACGGCATGGTGCAAAGGCTTGTTCAATTGCGCTTTCAAAGGCTTCGTTTAAAGCTTGGTCAGACTCGGTATCTGTTTTACCAAGGCTATTCCATTGATAACGAAAAGACTTAATAGCTGAAGACTGAGCATCAATATCTAAAGGATGTGTTATTAAAGCCTGCACTTCATTAAGCATCGCTGGCTTGCGAGGAGCGGCAATATAATCTTGCCAGTCTTTTAAGTTTTCAATCTGCTCTTTAACCGAACTAAAGGTTCGCTCAAGTTGTCCTTGTTGTTTCTCCGGTAAAACATTGAACCAGTTTTGTACTTTTTGATACAACACCATGGCCACTTTGAACTTTCCTTGGTTAATGAGGCTTTCAACGGCTCTTAATTTATTTCTACAACGAGAAACTTCGCCATTCAATTGGGTATTTAAAGCTCTTATTGCTTGTTGCCAAAGTTTAAAACGTTCATTCCACTGCTGTGACAAGCTAACTGGTATATATGCCTGATAGCTAGAAATTGTTTGACGCCATGCTTGTCTTTGTTCTTTAAGATATTCTTCTGCAGCTTCAATTTGGCTAACATCATTGGGTAATGCCAAACCTGCAAACTTCTCTAACAAGTCCGTTCCTGACTTAATAGCTTGTTGCAACAGCGGAAGATCCGTAAAGATATTGAAGCTAGACAGTAATTGATTGTTTAATTGTTCTAAACGTCTGTGGGCAACTTGATTAGTGGCGGGTAATTGACGAGTGAGTTGTTGTAACTGCTCAATGTGTACATTAAGTTTTTGTAGCACATTTTCCACTTCTGATTGACTAACTTCACTGATCCGTGTTGTCAGTTGTATAGACAGCTCTGCTAAGCTTTGCTCAGTTTCAAGAAAGAATGTATGCATTCTTTGGCTTAATGCCAACGCATCTTGCTGTAATTGCCACTGGGGTTTTAACAATTCTACAGTCCGTGCAACACGGGTGCTGATGTCTGCATATTTTTGTTCAAATTCAGCACGTTTAAGCTCTGACAAACAATCAAAACGTTCAGCTATTTTTGAGTACTCATGGGTTAGCGCTGTTTGTTGTTGTTGGATGTGTAATAAATCGCTCTGGTCTTTTAGAGCCAACAAACGAGACAACACCATTTTCACTTGTTGCTCCACTTCAATAGGCGCTTGTTCTGCCCTAATCCAGCCTTCAAGTATTTCATTGGCCAAATCTATTAATACATTTGAAGATGTCTTTTTCTTTATTTTATTGAGTAACTTACGGGTCTGAACGTTATCGATAAATGTTTTTAAAATAGTAGTTTGTAAACTCTCATTTTGAGTATCAAACAACAGTTTTTCTTGTAGTTGTGGTTTATCTACTTTTTGAAGTAACAACATCGCAAGTTTGGTGTCTTGTTGTATCCATGTTTGCCCAAGTAACTTTTCGATTAAACCTATGTCACGCATTTCAAGCATAAACTGACGTTTTACTTGTTCAGTTAACACTTTGTTTTGCTGATCTAACAGAATGTTTTCAACAACCCGTTGTGCTTTTTTCTGGACTCTATCGTTTTTGGCAATTTCTGACATTTTGTACCACAGCACAAAACTATCGAGCTTATGTAAGGCAGCCAGACTAACGCTCCCATCGGAATCGTTAAAAGCCAATTCGTGCAAAATTGTTTTATGTTGTGGATGTTGCTTATTCAGACTTTCTATTGCTTGAAGGCGTACCTGAGGATCAGGATTTTGATGTTTGGAACGAAAAAGGTGCTTAAAGATCATCCTGTTTAAACCGCGCTATTGTTTGAATGTTATTAGAATTTTGTTTGAGTTCTTGTTGCAGAGATTCACGACTTCGATGAACAATTTCACCGTCAGGACCAATAGTCATATGTTGATCGGACTTAAGGACTTTTGCCTGATAATACATCACAGCTTGCATAGAAGTATCTCGTTGCTGTTCTGTTAGCGGCGAACCATCTAACCATTTGCCTGTTTCTACTGCTTGCAGCAATTTCATGTAAACAGGCTCAGTCATCGACGTTAATAACGCAGTGTTATCCATTTTTTAATCAGACCTCTTTAATATTATCAAACGCACACGATTAGCTATGTACCAAACAAAGCCTAACACCGACAGGCCTATAGCAAAATTATATTGCAACCCCTCGGGGGAAGCACCACCCCAATACATAAAACCAAAACCCGACACAAATAACAGCATCGCTATCATCGATTGCATTTGGATATTCTGATTTTTCAGATACTTATTTAAGTTTCGCTTGCGTGCAATGTCATCAGCGTTAACTGTACCGAGTGTGAAATCACAATGCTGACAAGTTTGTGCTTTATCCGATATTTTTTTACTACAAGAAGGGCAATCTATTAATGCCATACCTTTTACTCCAAACTTAGAAAATCAGGATCCGAGTTAAAACAGAAAAGCGCGGCTATTTGCCGCGCTTTAAACTTTAAAAAACTACTTCTGTTCTTTATTAAACTTGACCCAATACTCAGCAACTGATTCTTTCATCTCTTTGCGCAATAAGAAAATACCAAACAAGTTAGGCAAGGTCATCACCACTATGGCCACTGCAGAGAGTGTCCACACAAGTGTGGTATCAGAGACTGCAGCCCACACAAATCCTGCTACATACACCACTCGGTAGGGCATCACTGAACGTGGTCCTAACAAATATGTCATGGCTCTATCACCATAATATGACCATGCAATAGCCGTAGAAAACGCAAATAGTAACAATCCAATTGACACAATATATTGACCCGACTCACCAAGGAAACCTTTAGTAAAAGCCAAGGCAGTTAGGCTAGCTGAATGAATTAACGACTCACCTCTTACGATAATATTATCTTTGAGCAGGTTTCCATCAACTACCTTTAATGTACCCGTATAATTATCTTCTAGATCACCTAGCGAGAAAACCACATTATCAGCAAATGAACGAGCATTAAAAATAGTAAAGCCTTGACTGACAGCTTTACCATTAACAACTTGTATTTCACCGTTAAATTCGCTTACGCCATGGCCTTCGATATCATTGATATAAGCATAAAGAGTTTGTTTATCCGCTGGGTTAGACTCTACATAATTACCCGCTAATATGTACATATCGGTACGATCGAAGGTATTAAGATGTTTATCTTTCCATACACCAGAAGAAAGAATAACCAGACCAGTGATCGTACAAATAATAATAGTATCGATAA
>ENA-OQVM01000541-OQVM01000541.1-marine-metagenome-genome-assembly--contig:-NODE-541-length-58461-cov-9.691371_pt1 | contig 58461 bp, 53 predicted proteins | sample MGYA00237776_ERZ505498 | MGnify/ENA primary metagenome ERZ505498 (study PRJEB26159, sample SAMN06265151) | marine metagenome | isolation source: Helgoland LTER site | place: Germany:Helgoland, sampling...
AGAGGATGTGGAGAGTGAATTGGAAGAACTTCGCAAAAATAAAACCTTGCTTGGTTGGATGCCCTTGTTGAACCCAACTCATCACGATTTAGAACAGGTTCGTGCTGTAATCGAAGTTAAAATAAGCCCTGAGCGGGAGGGCGGATTTGATCGAATGGCAATGAGAATTTCAAAGTTTGAAGAAGTTGAATCCTGTTATTTAATGTCAGGTGGGTATGATTTACTCGTATTTGTTACCGGAAAGAACCTGAGATCCGTTGCCTCTTTTATTTCGGAGCGCTTGGCCACTATTGATGGAGTGCTTTCAACTGCCACTCACTTTCTCCTCCGCCCGTACAAGGATCATGGTCACATTTTCGAGGAAGAGTCCGAGAATCAAGAAAAACCTTCAGTCAGTCCCTAGAACAGAATGAATCCGGAAAATTTCATTGCTGATCATATTAAAAGCTTACCTCGTTCTGGAATACGAGATTTCTTTGCGATTGTATCAGAAATGCCCCAAGCGATTTCTTTGGGAATTGGAGAACCCGATTTTGTAACTCCCTGGAAAATTAGAGAGGCATCCATATTTGCTCTTGAGCAGGGAAAAACATCATACACTGATAATCGTGGTCTCCTTTCGCTCCGGAAAGAAATTTCTAAGTATTGTGCCTCCTTTTTCGGTCCTGAATATGATCCGGTTTCGGAAATTTTAGTAACCGTTGGTGTTTCCGAGGCTATCGATATTGCCCTGCGTTCGATTCTCAATCCAGGCGACAAAGTTTTGTACCACGAGCCATGTTATGTCTCCTATGCACCAAGTGTTACCCTTGCATTTGGCGAGGCGATCCCCGTTGCAACAACTCCCGGGCAAGAATTCTCTCTCGATCCAGAAGCCTTCGAAAAAGCGTGGCAACCAGGATGTAAAATTTTGATGCTTAATTTTCCTACCAACCCAACTGGTGGTACTGCGGATCGGGAAAAGTTGGAACGCTTGGCAAAATTTGCCAAAGACAAAGACTTAATCGTGATCAGCGATGAAATATATGCGGAATTAACTTACGAGGGCGAACATGTAAGCATTGCATCACTCCCCGGAATGAAAGAACGAACCCTCTTGTTGCATGGGTTCTCGAAGGGTTTTGCTATGACTGGATTTCGGGTTGGTTTTGGTTGCGGTCCAGATTGGCTCATTGATGCGATGATGAAAATCCATCAGTATTGTATGATGTGTGCTCCAATTTTAAGTCAGGAAGCAGCGATTGAAGCCCTGGTGAATGGTTCGGAAGATGTGATGAGAATGCGTGACCAATATCATAAAAGACGAGATTTTGTAATTCGTCGATTTAATGAAATCGGATTAAGTTGTCATCTGCCAAGGGGTTCATTTTATGCCTTTCCCGATATATCGATCACTGGCCTAAATGAAACTGAGTTTTGCCATCGTTTACTTCGAGAACAAGAAGTGGCAGTGGTTCCCGGTACTGCCTTTGGGGATCATGGGGTCAATCATGTAAGGGCAAGTTTTTCCACTTCTTACGAGAAATTAGTGGAGGCGACAAATCGGATGGAATCATTTGTTGATTGCCTTGATTCTGAAAACGCCCACTCTGCAGCGATTTAATCCTCTTCCATTTATTTTTTAAAATGCTCTCATTATGAGCCTTACACAAAGTGTTGCAATTGTTGGTCGCCCTAATGTGGGTAAAAGCCGTTTATTTAATCGACTGGCAGGTCGACGCATCTCCATCGTACACGATCGCCCGGGAGTAACTCGGGATGTTGTGGTAGCGGATAGCCCGGAAGGCTACACATTAATGGACACCGGTGGGATTGGAATGCAACCAGAAATGACTTCTGTGGAAATTCAGGATGCGACTGAATACCAAGCTGATTTCGCAATTCATGCATCAGATTTATTATTATTTGTAGTGGATGGCAGGGAAGGTTTAATTCCCCTCGATGAGACTTTAGCCCGAAAATTCAGGAAAATGGGCAAAGAGCCGATTTTAGTGGTTAATAAATTAGACGAACCTGAAAAAAATTATTCGATTTCCGAATTTGATCGTCTTGGTTTTAAAACGGTGGTGGGAGTGTCTGCGGAACATGGTGGTGGATTTGAAGAGTTGATTACCACGATTCAATCGAAGATTCCAATTAGCAATATTCTACCGATTGAGGGGGATAATGATAGGACTCGTATTGCTTTTATCGGCCGACCCAATGTAGGGAAATCATCGCTGTGCAATCGATTGCTTGAAATGGATCGCTTAATTGTGAGTGATGTACCGGGAACTACTCGAGAAACTGTTGAGTTAGACTTGGACTTCAAAAGCGAAAATTCAGAAGAGGATTGGAAGTTTAGATTATACGACACTGCCGGTTTAAAACGGCACAAAAGAATTGATAGTTCACTTGATTTCTTTTCTTCGGTACGGACTAAAAAGGCGATTGAATCTGTAGATGTAGTTTTCCTTGTCCTGGATGCGAGAGAAGGCGTGACCAAGCAGGATAAAATCATGGCAGACCATGTATTAAAAGAGGGAAAAGCACTTTCAATCCTAGTAAATAAATGGGACTTGGCATTAGACGGGTTTCGAAAGGACCCACTTCCTGGTTATGAGGATGAAAAGGATTTTAGAAAGAGTTATTTAAAATCAATTCGTAAAGAACTATTCTTTCTTCCCGATTCTCCAATTTCTTTTGTTTCCGCACTCACCGGATACTCGATTAAAGACTTTTTACAAGTCGCCCGCGACCTAGATGCACGGATGGATAAAACGCTTTCAACTTCTGCATTGAATAAAGTAATTGGTGAAATGTGGGAGCATCGACCTCCTGCTAAAATTAAGGGAAAACGCTTTAAAGTCTTTTATGCGGTTCAAGTTGAGAATCGTCCATTTCGAGTCAAACTTTTTTGCAATCGTGAGGAACGATTAAACGATCAATATCGTCGGTATTTGGAAAAAGGTATTCAGCAGAAATTTGGACTGTCTGGATGTCCCCTTAAGTTTTCTTTAGCCGGTAAAGAACAAAGGTATCAGGAAGAGAAAGTCTAATCTTTAAATATATTCTCCAAAAAAGCCGTCTCGACGGCTTTTTTTGTGCCATTTTCGTTGTCCGATAGATTGTTTTACCATTTCCTATATTCTTAAATGTCTAATCAAATTTACAGGGTTGCATTCTTTGGATCAGATGAGATTGCTTTACCATTTTTAGAATATTTGCATAACGAATGTGATTTCGTTCGCTTAAGTGCTGTGCTTACTCAGCCTGACCGCAGGTCGGGTAGGGGGAGGAAAATGTCAGAGAATCCAATTAAGAGTTGGGCGAAAGCTCGTTCCGTTCCCTGTCGAAGTCCGGACAAACCCACAGGTGTGGAATGCAATTGGCTCCAAGAAGAAAGAATTGATTCCATTTTAGTGATGGCATACGGGCACATTTTAAAAAATCAATTTTTGGACGTCGCCCCGGCAGGGTGCTATAATCTACACGCCTCACTTTTACCCGAATATCGTGGTGCTTCCCCGATAGAGACTGCCATTGCCATGGGTGAGAATAGAAGTGGCGTTACCCTGATGCGCATTATTCCTCGTATGGATGCCGGTCCGATTGTTGATTCTGAATCGATTTCTATCTCGAGCACAGATACAGGACCTAGTTTGCGCCTCAAACTTTCCCAATCGTGTGTCCCGCTCATTAAAAGAAATATTGCCAGCCTTGTTCAGGGAAAAGCGGAAGAGTTTACCCAAGTGGAAGAGGAATCAAGTTATTGCCGGAAACTCAATAAAGAAGATGGAAACCTAAATTTTTCCTCTACGGCCCAAGTATTATCAAATCGAATTCGTGCATTTCAAGCATGGCCAGGATGTAGTTTTTTCCATGATGGGCAGAAATTTAGAATTGGATCAGCGGAACCGAAAAGTGATCCTGATTTTCTGCGGGAGGGAGAAACAAAAAGAGATGAAGAGGGCAATTTTATAATTGGTACAAAGCACGGTGTTCTTCGGATTTTGGAAATTCAAAAACCGGGCGGTAAAATGTTAAAAGTCTCTGAATTTCTTCGCGGTTTCAACTTTCCATTTGGAGAAATTCTTGAATCCCTTGAGATGAAGGATTTGACCCACTAGTTAATTGGATTTCTGATTTTCTAAAAGATTTCTTGCTTCAATTTAGGAAATATTTAGTTTTGATATTGGTGGTAGGTAAAATTCATAATTTCTTCTTTCAATATTCCCGATTGGGTTTCCATGTAATCATTTTATATTTGGTTCTCCTTTTTGCACCCAGTATTTCATTCGCTGATATTACGGTTCGGGTAGCGAATTTAAAGCAGGACATGGAGTTAGTAACGAGAGAACTAGCGGGACTTCGTACAGAAGTGGAATTGCTAAGGAGAGAAAATGCTCAGTTGAAAGTACAGTTAGAGCATTCCACTCGAAAACAATCTTCCAATGCAGGGGTTTCGAGCGAGGTTCTTCAAAGGATGAGCGAGCGTATGAAACAACTGGAATTCAAATTACTTCAAAGCGAAAAATCCCAGCTTACCTTGCAAAAAAGCATTGATTTGAAAATGACTGAACTCATTACCCAAATGAATAAAGGTTTTGACCAGGTTCAATCTTCTCCTGCTAAACCAGCACCAGTTCCTACATTTAATCAGGATTACCCCCAAACAGGGTTTGTACACAGTGTGGAAAAGGGAGAAACAATTTCCAGTATCGCCCAAAAATACAAGTCAAAAACCAAATGGATTATTAATGCAAATCAGATTGTAGATCCCAAAAAAGTATTTATTGGAAAAGAACTATTTATACCCCAATAATGTCAAATTTATGGCAAAAGCATCATCAAGGTTAGGTCGAGGGTTAGGTAGTTTGATTGCAGGAGGAACTGCAGCAAAAGTGGAGGATGTTTCTTCTTCTAACCCAACACTTTCACCCATTTCCACACAAAAAGAGTCTATCAGAAATTCCTCTGACATCGTAGATAGCGATTCAACTAATGATTCAGACGAAGAAAACTTGTTTTCCATACCGATCGATTCGATTGTTCCCAATCCCTATCAGCCTAGGAAAGTAATTGATCCCGATGCTATTCGCGAATTGGCTTCCAGCATTGAGTCGGAAGGACTTTTACAGCCCATAACGGCAAGAAAAGTCGGTGATTCCTATGAATTGGTAGCCGGAGAAAGAAGATGGCGTGCGCATCAATCCTTGGGGCGAAGTACAATCCTTGTACGGGTTCTCAAGGCAACCGATATTTCCTCCGCTTCTTTATCTTTGATTGAAAACCTCCAACGAGAAGGACTTAATCCTGTTGAGGAGGCAATGGGGTATGACTCACTTGTAAATGAATTTAACCTTACACAAGCTCAAGTTGCGGAACGGGTTGGGAAAAGTAGGGCACATATCACAAACTTTCTACGATTATTACAGTTAGATGAGGAATTAAAGACCTTACTTTCCTCCCAAAAATTAAGCATGGGACATGCAAAAGTCCTCCTCGGAGTGGAGGATGAAAAAATAAGAAACCAACTCGGAAAACGGGTTGCTTCAGAAGGCTGGACAGTTCGCCAATGCGAAAAGGCAGTAGCAGAGATTCGAAATCCTCAACCAATCTCTAGGCAATCAAGTATTCAGTCTACAAAACTATTTTCTAATTTTGCGAAAATTTCCCAAGACTCATTAAAAAGAAAAGTCGCGATCAACTGTGATCCATCAGGGAAAGGAAAACTAAGCCTTTCTTTTGAGGATGAAACAGACTTGATTGATTTACTGAAATCACTTGGCGTTTCGATTAAGTAAACAAGGTTGCCTTTTTGTTATTAAAAGGTCATATATTTCTTTTTCGTTTTAAAAATGATTGTTTTTCTTACTACCTTTCTAATTTTAGTGTGTCTCGTCGTGGTGCTTCTCATCATGATACAGCGTACCTCCGGAGGAATGGGTTCTGCCCTTGGTGGAGGTGCGGCAGACCAAGTTTTAGGTGCCGGTTCAGCCGCACAATTAACTAAAATGACAGTTTGGGGAATCCTAGGCTTTTTTGTCTTATCGTTTGCACTTTACGCATTTTATCAGAGCGAGGCTGGTGAATCTGATGAACTCAAAAGGTTAGGCACAGGCACCCCTGTTCTACAGCCGAATCTCATCCCTCCAGTTTCTGAGAATACTCCGGCAGAGGCAAAACCTCCCGAACCATCGGTTGTTGTTGATGAGCCAGTGGTTCCCGCTGTTAAGGAGACATCCGTTGTCAGTGATTCAGTGTCAGAAGCAAATACCAGCCAGTAGGGAGTTTTTTCCCTTTTTTGCGCGTTTCTTTTTTTTCTGCATCCTAGCAAGTTTTATTTCACTCAGTTCATTGAGTGGAAAAAAATCTTTCCCGGCACGTGGTTTTGCCAAAATACTGACTGAAAATGAAGCGGCGATTCGCCTGGGCAGTTATCGTTCCTTTATTGGCCGGGATTTAAATAATACAAATTTTCATCAAGCTTATGCCTTTCGTTTCCGCCTTAGGCACATGCCTAGAAGAGGAGATGAATTTTCCCGTACTGGTACTCTGTATGGCTTTGCATTAGGGCATGGATTATCGCGAATCGATCTAGATTCAACAGAAACGGAACCACATTCCAGGAATTTCCTTTTGCAAAATGGGCTGACTCCACGGGTATGGGTCTATTCCTCTCACTCCCGAAAAACTAGATTGTTAGAAAAAGAAGAACTTTTTAATCCACTCATTTTCGGTATGAATCAATCTCCGTTTGACTTGTTAATGCCCTTTGTATTTTGGAATGCCAAATATGTTAAATCTGGAAAAGTGGCAGGAAGGCCCTCCCATCTCTATTCGTTTACATCTCCGCAATGGGTCGAAAGTATCAGACCAGATTTAACTACGGTAGTAATGGCATTGGATGATAACTATGAAGCCCCATTGCGAATTGAAACATTTGGCCAATCTAATGTAGCAGAACGTACCTTTATTTTGAATAGTCTCAAGAAAGTCTCAGATCATTGGATCGTCAAATCCCTTGATTATAAGGATAGGCAGACCCGCTCCAATACACGATTTGAAGTGACTGCAGCTGCCTTGAATTTAGACCTCGACCCTACGCTCTTGACAGCAGCTGGATTGAAAAGCCAACCCGTGGTTCCAAATGAAGCATTTGTTTCTACAAAATAGGCAAATTAAAGAATTTAAATTAATGAGCTTGCTCGTTTTAAATTATCAAATACTACTCGGCAAATAACTTATGAAAAACGGATACTTATCAACTTGGGCAAAAAATGTTTCTCCTTCTCCTACTTTGGCAGTGGATGCAAAGGCAAAAGCACTTAAAGCGGCGGGAGAGGATGTTTGTGGATTCGGGGCAGGGGAGCCTGACTTCGATACTCCTTCCTTTATTAAAGATGCCTGTGCACAGGCGCTTGCTGAGGGTAAAACCAAATATGCACCGGCGGCAGGTATCCCTGCATTACGAAATTCATTGGCCCAGCGATATTTTGAAAAAGGTATTCTTAGCGAAAAATCTCCCAATCAAGTCATTGTTAGTCCAGGGGGTAAGTATTCCTGTTATCTTGCCATACTTGCCACATGTGGGGCAGGAGATGAGGTTATTATTCCAGCACCCTACTGGGTCAGCTATCCAGAAATGGTTAAATTAGCGGGAGCCACTCCCCGAGTAGTTTTTGCAGGAGATGAACAGGGTTTTAAAGTTTCCCCTGAACAAATTGAGGAAGTGCTTTCGCCCGCATCTCGAATGATTATTCTGAATAGTCCCTCTAACCCGACCGGTTGTTTGTATAACCGGAAGGAAATGGAAGCGATTGTTGAATTAGCTTGTAAGCACGATCTTTTGATCATGTCGGATGAAATTTATGAATACCTGCTTTACGATGAAGCAGAACACTTTAGCCCTGCTTCTTTTAGTGAGGAGGCAGCTGCCCGTGTTATCACAGTTTCTGGGTTCAGTAAGACATTTTCTATGACTGGCTGGCGCTTGGGCACCTTGGTTGCCAATCCTGAAATTAGTAAAGCGGTGGCTGATTTACAAAGTCAGACTACTTCAAATGCGACTACATTTGCGCAGTTCGGTGCCTTGGCTGCTATGGAAAATTGGGATAAGTCGATGCAGGCGGTAGATGAAATGCTTGTTCATTTTGATCGTCGCAGGTTGAAGTTGTTAGAAGGTTTACAGGGTACTCACGGTATTACTTGTCAACGGTCAGAGGGTGCGTTTTATCTTTTTCCTAACATTTCTTCCTATGGATTAAGTTCGGAGGAGTTCTCTGCCCGATTATTAGAAGAGGAAAAAGTAGCAGTCGTCTCTGGACATGCCTTTGGAGCAGAGGGATACATTAGGTTAAGTTATGCAACATCCGACGAAATAATTGAAAAGGGATTGAAACGAATCCAAAGTTTTTGCGGTAATTTATAGTAATTATTTTTAATCAATAATTTTTATTTGTTGACGAATGATAAATCTCCCTAATTTTAGTAGTTACTAGAATATGAAAAAATTATCCCTCTCTATTGTCTTATGTTTTCTTCTCACCACTCACTACTCATTTGGTGTAGAACCCAGTGATTATAAAGCGAATTTCAGAAAGGGCGTAACAAGCGGTTATTACCTTGGTTTCACCAGCCTGGCAGACGAGATGAGAGAATTGCGTCGACCATCCGATATTCCCAAGTCAGATGGTTTTTTACAGTCACTATATGTCGATTTCCACTATGCCAATCAGGAGTTTAATGAAGGTTTTTACAGCACAGTCGCTACAGCTACACCAAAGGCACCCATCGAACATACGATATACGGCTTAACTCTTGGGTTTGGTCTCGGAGATAACCCCAATTTAGATGTCCGTATTCCTTTGTCCGTTACAGATTATAATGTGGGAGATATTGATGATTCGGGAATGATCGCTGGTATTGAATTTTTTCCGAATTATAGGATTAATCAATATGTTGCCTGGGGGGTGAATATTGCACACCTAAACTCATCCAGTGATTTTCCGATGTTTGATGAATCGATGACCAGTGTTTCTTTTGAAACTATGGTCGAATCAAGCGAGGCATATGGTATGAATTGGTCAGGCCGACTATCTATTGGCCGATATTTTCCCAGTAACGATATTAATGATGAAGCACTATGGCTATTTAAGGGAGGTATCGCACTCCACTATCATTTGCACAACAACTTTACCATGCTGCCATTTATTCGTTTTAATTACTCCAACGGCGATGTATTGACAGATAGCATGTGGGTTGATTACGGAACGGAGTTTATTCTGATGCCAAATGCTCCTTGGAATTTCAGCTTAGGTATTGCTGGTGTTGGTGGACACGATGTTATTGAGGAAGGTATGGAATTCTACCTTTCCACCAAAGGAAACTTCTAATAATACCCAAAATTTATACTCATGAAGATTAAGTTATTAAGCTCGTTGTCGATTTTATCATTCATTATTTTGGGATCTAGTTGTACCCGAACCGCTAACAAAACCGGTCCACTTCGGCCTTACCCTGAAATTACCAACGATGTGGAAATCGGTGAACCAGTCAGGGGCGAAGGAACAAGAGCAGAATTGCTAGGTTTCATACGATGGGGGGACCCAGGGCGTGCATCTTTTCGAGCCCACAAGCAGGAGCATGATTTAGGGGGTGCTGTGGTAAAGCAGTCTATGCAGTCAGCAGTCTATAAAGCTCTGGACGGTCAACCTGATCACTTTATAGTGGATCCTCACTTCCATACAGTAGAGCACAACTTTCTTATTTTTAAAACAGCGAAGACACAGGTAGTAGGTCGAAGAGCAACAAATAAGAATTATCGTCAGGTAAAAAAATACAACACTGATGATACCGAAACCCTTATATTGGAAAAGTCTCCTCAAACTTACACTGTCGAACGCAATGGTCGTGAGGCAACTAAGATAACAACCTCGGGGAACATAACTCCTTATGTAACTGATTCAGCAAAAGTGTATGATACTTCAGCGGGAGTGCAAATATTAGATTTAGATGCTCCTACCGACAGCGAAAACACCCCAACGAATTTGGGTTCTTCAATGCAGCAACTTGAATTCAAAATCCAAGAACTGAATCGCAGAATCCAAGCATTGGATCAGTAATCTTTATTTTTGATTGCCCTGAACGAGGGCATTCAAGTTATTTAAAAGCCTAACTTTTTTGCTTCTAATGGGTTGTTAAGCATTGCCTGCTTAAACTCATCGACATCAAAATCTGCGACTATAAAGTCTCCATTCTTTAAGGTGGGAGTCTTCATTTGTCCACTGCATGCTTGAAGTTCATGCATTTTTGAGGGGTCTTTTAGAACATCAATTACATTGAGCTTCAAATTGGCTTGATTAAAATATTCCAAGGCATCAATACACCAAGGACATCCGTTTTTAGTATACAGAATAGGTAAACTCATTATTTTATCTTTAATCTAATGTTTGTCATTTTGAAAGTGATTTCGAACTATGTTGTTTGCTTTGCATTTTATTCAACTCTGAACATCCTACATGCAAATGGTAAGAGAACAAAATGATTTGAATCAAAATAGTGGTTATATTCATGTAAAAGGTGCTCGTGAAAATAACTTACAAAATATTACAGCTCTTTTTCCTCGCGGCCAATTAATCGGAGTTACTGGAGTCAGCGGTTCGGGTAAGTCTTCTCTAGTCTTCGATGTCTTAGCTGCTGAAGGCCATAGGAAATATGTGGAAAGTTTATCGACCAAAGCCCGTCAGGCATTGGAAAAAGTTCGTCGTCCAGAGGTTGATTTTGTGGAAGGATTATCTCCAGTTCTCGCGATTGAACAGGCCGTTGCCGGATCCTCCGGACCTCGTAGTACTTTGGCCACTGCAACAGAAATTGCAGACTATTCCAAATTATTATGGGCTACTGTGGGCTCCCCTCATTGCCCAGTAGATGGATCCCCAGTATCGAAGAGAAGTTTAGATGACTGCGTGGAGCAACTCCTAACCAATAGTCAAGGACGGAGAGTTTTGATCCTGGCCCCAATCTTCGAAACTAAAGCAGCGGTACTAAGAGAAGAACTTCCAAATTTTGAACGAAGGGGCTTTCAAAGGGTTCGAATTGAGGGAGAAATTAAACGGTTGGACGATCGGGATTTGATTCCAGAAAAAACGAAGGGCCGGGAACTCAAGGTGGACTTAGTAATCGATCGGATAAAAGTGGATTCGAAAAGTAGGAGTAGAATAGCAGATTCCCTTGAACTTGCATTTAAAGAAGGAGGAGAATGTGCCTTTGCTTTAGTTGAAAATGATCAAAAAAAGTTTGATGAAGTTTTTTTCTCGCAAAGCTATGCTTGTGAAAAGTGTGGTTCCACTTACCCCAATCTTTCGCCCAAGCACTTCTCATGGAATCACCCCGACGGGGCATGTGAAACTTGTGCAGGCCTTGGCCAGGTACTTTCTTTCCGCGAGGATTTAATCATCCCAGATCCAACCCTCTCACTCGCAAAAGGGGCCATTAAGGTGTGGCGGTTAGGATCTCGCAAGATGGTTACTTTGCGTAAAAATATCCTAAAGCAGTTAGCCGAACAATATCCTCTGGACCTGAAGCAATCTTGGAACGACTTATCCGCACCAACAAAAAAGTTTCTTTTACACGGCGATGAGAAGCAAATTTTCGAATTAAAATTACAAATCGGTCGGGGAAAAGCTAAAAAACAACCTTTTCCTGGTATTTTATTTGATCTTGGTCAGACCATGAAAAATACCACGAGTGATTCTCTCCGTGCTCGCTTGTTAACTTATCAAGTCGGTACAAACTGTTCCTCCTGTAAAGGTAAGCGATTATCCTCCTTTTCCCGATCCGTGTTACTGGCTGGTAAGTCATTTGACTATTTCCTTTCCCTTTCCTCCGAAAAAGCTTGGTCATTTATACGAAAAAAAGTTTTAGACGATCCGGAATACGAAAAAATTCTTGATGCAATCTCGGGTCTGGAACAAAGACTTGGCTTTCTTAACGAAGTGGGACTTGGCTATCTTACACTGAACCGTTCTTATTCAAGCCTGAGTGGAGGGGAAGCACAACGTGCCCGTTTAGCAATTCAACTAGGAATGGGCTTAGTGGGAGTGATATATGCCCTAGACGAACCAAGTGTGGGGCTGCATCCATCTGATCATGATCGATTAATCAAAGTGTTATATGGATTACGAAATCGTGGAAATACCGTCGTAGTGGTGGAGCATGATGCCGATACCCTTCTTGCCTGTGATCATTTATTAGAAGTTGGACCCGGTCCTGGTACCGAGGGCGGGCAACTTATGTTTTCCGGCGATGTACAATCCTGCCTGGCTTCAAAACAAAGTTCAACCGGTCCGTTTCTTTCCGGTTCGGAAAAAGTGGAAAAAGAAGCATCTGATAAACTACCAGGGAATGATCAGTTGATAGTTCGATCTGCAAGGGCAAATAATTTAAAGAAAATCGATGTTTCTTTTCCAATAGGTCTTCTTACCGTCGTATGCGGCGTTTCTGGCTCTGGTAAAAGTACTTTGGTGAATGAAGTCTTGGCTAAATCGGCCGCAAATCAATTGCACCGCGCCAAGCAATTACCGGGTGCACACTCTGGTATCGAAGGTCTAGAGCATTTCGAACAAGCGGTTCGGGTCGATCAATCTCCTATTGGGAAAAGTCCGCGTTCGAATCCCGCAACCTATGTAAAGTTATTTGATTTATTAAGAAAACTGTTTTCCCAATGTTCTCTTAGTAAGGTACGCGGATACAGTCCGGGTCGATTTAGTTTTAATTTACCCGGAGGCCGTTGCGAAAGATGCAAGGGAGATGGCATGGTGAAATTGGATATGCAATTTCTGGCTGATGTGTTCGTAGAATGTGAAAGTTGTCAGGGGCAACGCTATAATCGAGAAACTCTGGAAGTTCGTTTCCGTGGGCATAATATTGCCGACATTTTAAAGATGACCATTTCGGAAGCCAAAGAATTATTTATAAAACACCCATCTATTCTGGGAAAACTTGATACCTTGGAGGCAGTAGGATTGGGATATTTGAAATTGGGGCAGGCAGCAAATACATTATCGGGAGGGGAAGCACAGCGATTAAAATTATCTCTTGAATTAAGTCGTAAACAGTCAGGCAAGGCACTTTATCTTTTGGATGAACCAACCACCGGATTACACTGGCTTGATGTTCAACGTCTAATGGATTTATTATTTAAGCTACGAGATGCAGGAAATACATTGATCGTGATAGAACATAATCTGGATGTAATTCGACTTGCCGATCATGTTATTGAGATTGGTCCCTATGGTGGAGAAAAAGGAGGAAAGCTGGTTTTCTCCGGAACGCCAGGCAAATTAGCAGAAAAGGCAACTTTAACAGGCACCTTTTTAGGAAAGCAACTTGCGAAGATTGAACCAAAGGGCTAATGCTTTAATCCGAACAAAGGATATGCAAAACGACAAAGAAGAACATGACTTACTCACTGTAAAAAGAGATGCATTTTGGCAACTCTGGAAAAAACGTGGTTTACTTGTTTTAGCCTTATTACTCCTTCTAATTCCATTATACGGTACTTTCTCTCCTCTTTTTGAATTTATTTTATTCGCAGTATCCCTGGCAGCGTTAACCTACCCGGTATTTTTCCGACCGATTGAGAGTATCGGAAGAAAACTGTTACCTTCTATTGACCCGAGAAGGCGATCAGAACTATGTGCAGTTTTAGCTACTATTTCTTTACTCTTAATCATCTTATCTCCATTTCTCTTGATCATTTGGGAGGCTTCAAATCCAAACCAGGGCATGCTTGACACGATCCTATCTCTTGCTTTGGGGGAAGAGGAGGGAAGGGAAGCTCTTTTACAAAGCATCTCAGCACGTATTCGTGAAATTCATGCGATTTATCCGAGACTACCTCTCGATGAGGAGAAAGCGGTTCAATTTGTTTCCAACTTGGTAGGGGATACCCGGGAATTTTCGGGAACTTTTTTGGAATTTCTGTTCAAAGGAACTCGTGGCTTTGTAGCAGAACTTGCTCTTGCCTTAATTGCACTGTCGTTCCTCTATGCGCATGGTTCGAGTTTTCTTAAAGGAGCAATGCGAATTGGTGGATTCGAGAAAAGTGAAGTGAACGGATGGCTTGAAATGCACAGGAAGATTACTCTTCGCTTATTAAGTGATACCGTACTCACCTCGCTTATACGCGGTGTTGCACTTGCCTTGGTCGCTCATTTTATAGGTGGATTCTTTTTTCTCCCTGTTTTTTTCCTTGGAGCATTCATTGGACTAGTACCGGTAGTGGGAAGTGCTATGGTCTGGCTTCCACTGTCTTCTTTAGTCTGGACTCGAGGAGAACCGGTTACCGCAATGGCAATGGCGGGTTTAAGTTTATTCTTTAATTATTTAATTAGTCGAATTCGTGCTCGTATGGGAAGGCGATTACATGAACAGGGAGCTTGGTTAAGCTTTATGCTTTTCCTCGGTATTATCGGGGGGATTTTATCCTATGGTCCGCAGGGTTTTATTATTGGACCAATGGCAGTAATACTTGCTTATGGCCTCGTACGTTTTTTGGCGAACCAATCAAATTCGTCCATAAAGACCTAATCCGCATCGAAAATCTGCACTTTCTCCCACAGGTGTGAGCATTCTTTAATGAACTTTAAGTGGATTGGGTCTACTTGGTACAAATCATGATCTTTTAGATCTTTCAGAACTACTGTTAATGCGCAGTCATACGTGTCATCAACAACAGGTCTTTTGGTCGTATTTGCGGGTGTACCGATAAAATTATGTTCCACGCATTGAATTTCTCCCAGTTTTTCTACTCCTTGAAAGAATTGAGAACGATCCTCTGTATTTAAACTTTTTTTAAGCCAAAAAATAACTGTATGAATAAGCATGATTATTAGCTAACTGAAAGAGTACAAAAAATAAAGTAAATACAGCATATTAATTAAACATGAAAATTAGTTTCAAAACTAAGTTTCAACTTTAGGAGTTAATTGGTAAGGGTAGAAGCAGTTTCTTAGTCATTAAATAATCCTTTCCATTCCTCATCCAGATGACTGAGAACTTCGGCAAAACACTTGCAGGTTTATTTACTAATTAGATCCGATGGTGGAGTCGGTTCTTCATATCCTACACTTCCTGGACCTTTATGGTGAGGAGGTTGACGGGAAAGATTCCAGTGGGCAAGTAACCAAACAGATCCAAAAAGGAGAATAAGCCCAATGATAATAAACCATTCCATCTTAGATTTCTTCTGTTTATTCATTGAATAATTTTGATTTAAAAATGGTGGGAGATACTGGAATCGAACCAGTGACCTCATGCATGTCATGCACGCGCTCTAACCAACTGAGCTAATCCCCCTTCTTTTGTAGATATGTTATTTGAAGAAGAACATCGGATTTGTCAACGATGTTGGATTCTTGAGATGTTGAACACGAGTTTCCTTTACGAAAAGTAATAACTTTTTTAGGGTTCATTTTTATGAAAAAAGCACTCGTTACTGGTATCACTGGTCAAGATGGTTCTTATTTGGCAGAATTCCTATTAGATAAAGGATATGAAGTACATGGAATAGTACGGCGTGCCTCTTCCTTTAATACTTCTCGTCTTGATCATTTGTATAAAGACCCACTTGTTGATGACACCAAGTTATTTTTACATTACGGAGACTTAGCAGATGCAGTTCAGTTGGTAAAGTTACTCTACAAGCTACAACCGGATGAGATTTATAATTTAGGTGCCCAAAGTCATGTGCGAGTTTCATTCGATATTCCCGAGTATACCGGTGATGTGACAGGAGTAGGTGCAGTACGTATTTTAGAGGCAATTCGAGAAGCGGGTCTGGTTAATAAGGTTCGGTATTATCAAGCATCCTCTTCCGAGATGTATGGTAAGGTACAGGAGGTTCCCCAGGTTGAGACTACCCCTTTTTGGCCAAGATCTCCCTATGCATGTGCAAAAATGTATGCGCATTGGCTCACGGTGAATTATCGAGAATCTTATGGTTTACACGCAAGTAGTGGAATTTTATTCAACCATGAATCACCACGAAGGGGTGAAACATTTGTTACCCGAAAAATTACCCGTGCGGCAACTCGTATCAAGTTAGGGTTGCAAAAAAAATTAATTCTTGGAAATCTCGATTCGAAAAGAGATTGGGGATATGCGAAGGAGTATGTTGAAGCGATGTGGTTGATGCTTCAACAGGACGAACCAGATGATTATGTAATCGCGACTAATGAAACCCATACCGTTCGTGAATTCTTGGAAGAAACTTTTTCCTGCCTCGATTTAGATTACAATGAATTTGTGGGCTTCGATCAGAAATATGAACGTCCTGCAGAGGTGGATCTTTTAATTGGGGACGCAAGCAAGGCGGAGAATAAGTTGGGTTGGAAACCTAAGGTAAACTTTAAGGAACTTGTTTCTATCATGGTGGATGCGGATATGAAACTTGCTTTGCAGGAAAAAGCTTTATCCGAGGCAAATCTTAGTTGATGAAAAAGGTTTTCATTAGTGGACACAACGGAATGGTTGGTTCTGCTCTAATTCGTGCATTTAATTCCCGTGTGGAAGAGTACGAGATAATTACCCGTAATCGAACGAAACTTGATCTTTGTAACCAACGGGATGTTCATCATTTTCTTTCTTCAGAAAAACCAGATATCGTGATTAACGCGGCGGGTCGGGTTGGCGGAATCTATGCAAACAATACCTTTCCAGCAGACTTTATTCGTGAAAATTTACTGATCAATACAAATTTAGTACATGCTTCATACGAAGTGGGAGTAACTCGTTTTTTAAATTTGGGTAGTTCCTGTATTTACCCTCGAGAGGCAGAACAGCCTTTGAAGGAAGAATCACTGCTAACGGGTCCATTAGAGCCTACAAATTCGGCTTATGCTTTGGCAAAAATTGCCGGTTTAGAGATGTGTAGGCATTATCGAAAGCAATACGGAGTGTTGTTTCATTCTGCGATGCCCACTAATTTGTATGGACCAGGAGATAATTATCATGCACAAAATTCCCATGTTCTTCCTGCCCTAATTAGGCGGTTCCATGAGGCAAAAAAAACGGGGCAATCTGAAGTGTGTATGTGGGGGACGGGAAAACCAAGGCGAGAACTTTTACATGCAGATGATTTGGCAGATGCATTATTATTTTTATTGTCTGTCGATAATCCGCCCGATTGGATAAATGTCGGAACCGGAAGGGATCAAACCATTTTGGAATTGGCAAACTTGGTCAAGGACACAACTGGATTTGTCGGTGAAATTACGCATGATCTAACCAAGGAGGACGGAACACCAGTCAAGAGGTTAGATGTTTCATTACTTGATAACCTTGGATGGAAAGCAAGAATATCCCTTGAACAAGGAATAAAAAGCACTTACGGCGACTTTTTACGATGTGAAGAGAATAACTCTTTGCGAATTTGAATAAAAATTAATTATTCGAATTGTTTTCGGAAATGTTTAAATTCATCCGATAACTCTCTCAAATGATAACGAAGGGTTTCCACTTCGTCTTTTAATTCGGTAAATTCCTTTGTCATTTCTTCGACCTGGTCAATTCGTTTATCGGGTCCCGGTACATACACTGCAACTCCATCATTCAATTCCTCAATTACAGGTTTGGGGGCCAATTTATGGAATCTACGTTGTTCTTTTTGTCCGGGAGATGGATCCATTATACCAATAAGGGAAGGATCTCGATCCATCAATTCTTGAAGAGTCTCCTCGACATCAGAAATCCCATCAAACGAAAACATTCGACTTGCCCGATTATTCAATTCGCCAGTTGTTTGGGGTCCGCGATTAAGTAACTCAGCAAGAAGAGCTCGTTCCGGTTTAATTAAATCCAGTTCCTTCTCTGCATTGTGTTGGTATTTTGGTACGCGTGAACCGACAAGGTCAACTCGATGCACTAGTCTTTTAATGCGAAGATCTTCAATTATTTTTTTCACCTCATCTTCATCGAAATCGGTTCGTGGTAATCGATTGTTTTTCTGATTACACGCATTAACCAAACCATTTAGACTCATTGGATAGTATTCTGGCGTAGTCAGTTCTTTTTCGATCAAGGAACCTAAAACGCGAGTCTCCTCAAAAGTTAGTTCAACCAATGTGTTATCTTCACTAATTGCTTCGTCCATAGAAAACAAGTATAGGAAGATATTGAAAAACGAAAGACTTTAAAAGAGCTCGTTTGAGCTTAGAGGCCTTTAATTATCAGAAACTATGTTAACCAAACGATGAGGCTTATCAAATTCAACCTTACCGGGGGTAAGAGCAAAAAGTGTGTGGTCGCGGCCCAATCCCACATTTTTGCCAGGATGGTATTTTGTGCCGCGTTGTCTTAAGATAATATTGCCAGCAACAACTGATTCGCCGCCAAACTTTTTAACGCCTAAGCGTTTGCTATTACTATCTCTTCCATTTCTAGAAGTACCTTGTCCTTTTTTGTGTGCCATATTGGAATTCTCTTCTGTTTACTTTAAATCAATTGATTCGATTTGAACCACTGAAATATGTTGGCGATGTCCTTTTCTTCTTTTGTAACCCTGCCTTCTTTTCTTTTTGAAAATAACTATTTTCTTATCCTTCTTATTCTCGAGAATCTTTGCTTTAACTGTAGCTCCTTCTACATTGGGAGTACCAAAGGTCGCTTTGCCTTCGTCTACAAGCATGAGAACTTGATCAATGCTTACTTGATCACCTTCGTTTGTGTCGGGGTAGCGATTTACGAAAAGTATATCGCCTTTTTGGACAGTAAATTGGCTGCCCTGTGTTTGAATAGTGGCTTTCATGATAGGAAATGAGATAATAAACCATTTAACTTTGAAATTGGCAAGCGCCATCTTAGCTTTTCGCATATCGAAATATATGCATAATTAGAATTTATTTTATGGAATTTGACAATCAGATGGTGGATGAAAAAGTAGTCCTTTCTTATTTTGAGAATAGGGGTGTTCTCGATCATTATGAAGAAGCGACCCGTAAAATTGGATTATGGGCATCTGAAGAATTGATTTTTCGAAAATGTTTTCCAAGTCAAAATGCGGAGATTTTAGAATTAGGCTGCGGGGTAGGGAGGATAAGTTTTTCTTTATGGATGCTTGGATATGAAAAGTTAACGGCCAGTGATGTTTCCAGTAAAATGGTGAAACGTGCTTTGAGCATACAAAAAGAAAGAAATAGTCGAATCAATTTTCTTACTGCTGATGCAACTCAATTATCATTTGCAAGTAATTCATTTAATGGAGTTATTTTCGGATTTAATGGATTAATGCAAATTCCACACCGAACGAATCGGAAGAAAGCGATACAGGAATGTTTTCGAATACTTAGGCCAAATGGAAGGTTTGTTTTTACTTCTCATGATCGTTCCCTTCCGAAATGGAAAAAATTTTGGGCGAACGAACGAAAAAAATGGAGGATTGGATTACAAGATAAAGCCCTTGTCGAATTTGGAGATCGGTATGGGGAAACTCCGAATGGAAAATTATTTATTCATGTTCCAGACTGTTCAGATGTACGAAAAGACTTAAAAGATGCGGGTTTTTTATTGGAGCGCGATGTATTGCGATCCCGTATTTCTGAAGAATCTAAGAGAGTCCAGGATTTTTCAGATGAATGTCGATTTTGGATCGCCCGTAAACCTGACCTTTAGAACTTAGTTACCTTAGCTGACTTCAAGGCATTCTTTGTCCAACTCCATCGTTGCGACACGAGTCGCTGGGCCAGTCATTTGAACATTGAATTCATCATCGATGAGCAGACCAATTTCTCCTCCTGGCATTTCAACGGTAATATTTTCATCACATGCCCCCATTTTCCGTGCTACTGCACCTGCCGCCGAACTGCTACTTCCTGAAGCCAGGGTATAGCCTGCACCGCGTTCCCAGATTTCAATTTTGATCCGATTACGATTAATGATCTGTAAAAATTGAACATTAGTACGGTTTGGAAAATTGGAATGATTTTCTAACCCCGAACCCAATTCCATTGCCAGTGCTTGATTTGCATTCTCCACAGGAATAACACAGTGTGGATTCCCGATTGTAGCGGCATAATATTGTAAGCTTTTGCCATTTACTTCAATTATTTCATCACAAACTTCTCTTGAATTACCCTGCACATTAACCGGAATTTTATCGCTATGAAAACTTACTTTCCCCATTTCAACAATTATGACCGATTTATCTTCTGATACCTGACAAGATACGATTCCACCCAATGTCTCGACTTGAAAGGGTTGTGTGGACACTTTTTTAATATCCCGTAAATATCTCGCAAATATTCTCAGTCCATTCCCACTCTTTTCAGCTTCACTTCCATCCGGGTTTAGAATTCTTAGCTTATAATCTGCCCGGTCTGACTTTGTAGGTCCGAGTAGAATCCCATCGGAGCCTAGACCAAAATTACGGTGGCATATCCGGATGATTTCCTTTTCCGAAAATGTGATGTCTTTTCCCTTGGGGTCAAAAACGAGATAATCATTTCCTAGAGCGTGATATTTTTCGAATTCCATAATAGGCAAAAATATTGTTTAGCAATTTGTTTGAGACGATTTAATTCTTTCCGAAACCCATTGAGCAATCAAATGATCTTCAGATTCAGATTTTCTAACAATACGCAAGAATTCTGCCGGATGGATGTCATTAGTCCCAAAGAATGCCCTGTCTCCCCCACAGCAAAACATTGTATCAAAGGGAAGTTCACCTCTCAATTTAGCTCTGGCTTTACCTATTACTCTTGGAAGCCAGGTGATACCATTCAACTTTTCGGTTTTGCCCGGAAGTGCCTTTGAATCGAGTTTCTCGAGCGAATGAATTCCTTTTTGTTCTTCAATAAAAAAATCTCTGCGTAAGTCATGAATAAGAAGAAAAGTACCAAGATCTGGAGTTCCTTCACATACCCAATCTTCAACATAATCAAAAATATCCATTTTATTGAGGCCAATTTTATTCAAAAATGGAAGATCATGCTGGATTGGAAAAGTATCGGCAGAAGTATTTCCATTACGGTATAGTTCTACTGCATTCTCCCAAATTCGAACTAATTCTTTTTGGTAATTAAAATTCATCAAGAAGTGATCGAAAAACTTCAGGCAACTGTCAACCTAAGATGTTTTTGCGAGTCGAAAATCGAGTTGCTTGTCCGATACAAAAACTTTGTCAATATGAACGCTGATTTCTTGGCCAAGCTTTAATTGAATCTTTGCATTCCTTGCGACGAGCGAAGTGCCATTGGAAGAGACTCGGTAACCCAGTTCACGGGGAAGTGTACGAATCGGTACGAATCCGCGTGCGAGGGTGTCAATCAGTTCAATAAAGAATCCTCTTCTGGAAATCTCAGTAATAATTGCTCGATGTGACGGTGCAGGTCTTTTTCCAATATCTCTTTTGTAGTACAGTAATAGTTTATCTTTTACTGATTCCCTCTCTGCATCCACGCTATTTCGTTCGGTTATGGACAAATGCTTTGCCGTTCCTTCCAGTCGAGCGTGGTCTATTTTCTTTCTCTTATTTCCACGGACATGATCTTCAATAGTTCGATGAACAATCAAATCGGCATATCTACGAATGGGAGAAGTGAAATGAAGGTAATCATTTTTCGCCAGTCCATAATGTCCATCGGGGGTACTCTTATAACAAGCCTGCTTTAAACTTCTTAAGAATTTAATTCGGAGAACCTGAGATAGTGGATGCTTATTCATTGCAGTAAGCATTTTAGTCACTTCCTTCCTTCCGGTTAGTTCACCGCATGAAATACCAAATACTTGTAGAAAGCCTCTTAATTCCTCTAAGTTTTCCGGATCTGGATCTGGATGAACCCGAAAAACGCCCGGTAATTTTTGTTTTCGTAATTCAATTGCAAGCCGTTCGTTTGCTAAAAGCATAAACTCTTCAATCATGTGATGACTTTCATCACTTTCTGACTGTAAAATTTCTTCAGGTTCCCCCTTTTGATCGACTAAGATTTTGACCTCTGTTGATTCCAAATCGAGTGAACCTTTTTTCATCCGTTCGGCTCGGAGTACTCTTGCAATTGAAGCAATTTTACGAATATTTACCTGCAGGTCCTGAAGGAGATTATCAGGGAGTTCATTTAAGAGTTTTCCAGGGTTCCCAGAATAACGACTAGGGGGTGGCTTGGCAGATTTAATCTTTTCGAGTTCATCTTCCTTCAAAAATAGACTGGCTTGTTCATAGGTCAGTCTTTTATCGCTTAGAATAACGGACTCAGTAATTTTTGAACGTACTACATTACCTTCTTTTGAGAAGACAAAGAAGACTGACTTAACCAATCTCTCTTCGCCCTCCACTAAACTACAAATCCCACTTGATAAACGATGGGGCAGCATGGGAACGACTTCCCCCACTAAATAAGTTGAATTCCCTCTCCGATTGGCCTCACGATCTAGGGCACTGCCTTGTTTTACGTAATGAGAAACATCTGCAATGTGGACTCCGATTTCCCACTCACCATTTTGTAATTCCTTTACCGATAATGCATCGTCAAAATCACGGGCATCCAGTGGATCAATCGTTAGTGTGAAGATACTTCGGATATCTTTCCGATCGGTAAGATCTTCCTTTGAAACTTGATCGGGGCAAGCTTTTGCTTCCTCCATTACCTTGTCTGGGAAATTTCCACTTAACCCATATTTTGCTAAAATTCCTTTATGATCAGTAAGTGGATCGTCGCTTGGTCCCAGTACCCGAAGGACCTTACACATAGGAATACGAGCCGGCGGGTCCCATCGCACAAATTGGGCTAATACTTTATCATGCTCAACCGCATTTCTTTGGTCTCCAAGAATCTTAAAGGGAACAAAGAGCCTCGAATTTTCAGCTTGTACGAGTGAACGGCCAAGGTCCCTTCGCAAGTAACCTAGGAATTCAGTTGTTCCACGCTTGATGATTTTCCTGACCTCGTAGCGAGCCTTGGAAGGTTTTCGATCTCTTTTTTTACGGTCAAATTTTTTCGTTTTGGGGGGCAGGACGGTAAGTTCAACTGTGTCTCCGTGAATTGCCGTACCAGAAGAACCTTTTGCGAGGGCAATGGGTTCGTCTTTTCCTTCTACAACAACTTTTGCTCGTCCTTGTTTCCCAAAATATAAAATGCCATGGACTTTTACTCGGCCCACAGAGTTAAAATTTTAAAAAATTGATAAAATAAAGACTGATTCTTAATCCTTGGTCATTTCCCAGCCAATGGGAAGGGCGGCTGAGATGTCATTGGTCGATTCAGATTTTTTATCAGCACCATCTTCTTTGTTGATTGCTGCTGAAAAGACTCCGTTTTCATCTTTTCCTTTTGTATCGTCATACCAACGAATTGTACCGTCGCTAAAAAGTACATGACCCCCTTCACCTGCCCAAGGAGAATCCACATCCCAACTGTCTGAACCGGATTCGAGGCCTCTTGTCCAAATGATTGGGTATGCACCACTTTTTAAGTTTCGATTAAATTTTCTACTTTCTGCGTCATCACCGGGAATGGCAATAGTATACCCGATCGCATCTTTTACGCTATCAAGTTCTCCATACTCACTGGGGATTTGTGAGGGTGGTCCATCTCCACTATCGTCTTCGAGTAAGTCCCTGTACTTTTCATCATCAGGAAGAAACCAAAGTTCAGGTCGGGTGTCATTGGTCTTTTTACGGTACCAAATTGCAAAGTCAGCTGCACTTTTCACATCATCACTCATCGGGAAGGAGAATTGACTCTTGGTTACAAGAGACTCGTAGATAGTCTTTAAATTTTTCTGAGCAGCCGTTCTGCCTGCTGTACCAAACACATCGCCAAAACCGACAAATGCAATCCCAGCAAGAATACCAATGATTGTGATGACTACGAGAAGTTCGATTAGGGTAAACCCTTTTTTCTTAGATTTTTTTACATTCATGTTTTCGTGATTCGGTTCGGTAAAATAAGCATAAATTAAACTACAATTTAATATGGTAATGCAAAACCTTCACAGAGGGCAAGTGCCTTCTTTTGCGCCTCATTTAAAACAGAGGAGTCTTCCGGGTTGGAAAGAACATCAGAAATTATACTGGCAATCTCTTTCATTTCATTTTCCTTCATTCCCCGAGAAGTAACTGCGGGAGTTCCAATGCGCAAGCCACTAGTTTGGAAAGGACTACGAGTTTCCCCAGGCACCGTATTTCGATTCAGGGTTACATTCGCTCCATCCAAAGCAATCTGAGCTTTCTTTCCTGTTAATTCCGGGTGTGATGGACGTAGGTCGAGTAGCATTAAATGATTATCGCTTCCACCACTCACTAAATGAAAACCCTTCGCACTTAATGCAGTAGCGAGAGAAGCAGAGTTATTAATCACTTGTTGTTGGTATTCTTGGAAGGAGGGTTTTGCTGCTTCCTTGAAACAAGTGGCTTTCGCCGCAATTACATGCATGAGGGGACCCCCTTGATTACCAGGGAAGACGGCAGAGTCGATTGCCTTTCCGTATTCTTCTTTACACATAATGAGTCCCCCGCGTGGACCCCGGAGAGTTTTGTGGGTCGTTGTGGTAACAAAGTCAGCATGAGGAACGGGGGAGGGGTGCAACCCAGCGGCAACAAGACCAGCGATATGGGCAATATCCGCTAGCAGTAATGCCCCACATCCCTTTGCAATCGTACCCATTCTTTCAAAATCAATAATTCGGGGATAAGCCGATGCCCCTACGGTAATTAATTTGGGCTTTTCCCGATTCGCAATTTCTTCAATTGAATCGTAATTAATGTAGCCCGTCTCTGGATTCACTCCGTAGTTAATTACCTCATAGAGCATACCGCTACAATTTTTGGGATGTCCATGAGTAAGATGACCACCATCTTGCAAGCTCATCGTTAAAATTTTGTCATTGGGTTGTAGCATGGCAAAATAAACGGCCGTATTTGCCTGACTACCCGAGTGAGGTTGTACATTTGCGTACTCAGCTCCAAAAAGAGATTTGGCACGTTCAATCGCAAGGGTCTCTGCGACATCGACATGTTCGCATCCACCATAATATCTTTTTCCCGGATATCCTTCCGCATACTTATTTGTTAGTACGCTTCCAGTTGCTTCTATAATTGCGGGCAGTGTGAAATTTTCCGATGCAATTAATTCGATGTGCGTGCGTTGTCTGATTTTTTCCTTTTCGATTGCTTGAAAAATTTCTGGATCAAGCTCTTTAAGGGAGGTGGGATCGAGAAAGGATGAGGATGAAGTGGATGCTGTTTCTGTATTGTACATGGTGAAAATAATAAACTTATGAAATTAAAGAGTTTTCTCAACCCAGTTGAGAAGAGAGGGGAGTGCTTCTTTCATTCGATCTCTACATTCCCTGTAGACTTCCATATCCTGACCATAGGGATCCGGTAACTCTTTTGATCCTTGATCGATGAATTCTCTCATCAGAAATATAGATGTGCTTTCCGGCACTTCAAAATACATGTTGAGTAATGCACGGTGAGATTCTGTCATGCAAAAAATGGCCGAGGCATTCTCGAGGGTGGCACGGGTTAATGCTGCACTTCGATGATCAGATATGTCCAAGTTCAATTCTTGGCATGCCTGTATCGAATTGTCAGATGCCTGGTCCCCATCCATTGCAGAGATACCGGCTGAAAAAACGCGCACCTTTTTTGTAATTTTTGACTTGGTCAAAGCATCTTCAAATAATTTTTCCGCCATTGGACTACGACAAACATTAGCAGTACATACAAATACAACTAGTTTTTCTTGCTTACGTTCCTTTTTCTCTCGGCTTTTTTTTCCCATGTTCGAATATCACTTTTTCTCGATCTTCCGACAAAAAGGCAAGATTGAATCAATTTATGTTCTAGAAAATTCTTTATGTCCAATGTCCTTACGAAAATATTTTGAGGTAAAATGAATCTTTTCACATAATTCGTATGCTCGATCTCTTGCCTGTTCTAAACTTTCCCCCCATCCCACTGCTCCGAGCACTCTTCCCCCTGCACTCACGATTTCTTGTTTTTCATTTAACTGGGTCCCGGCATGAATAATTTGACTATCCTCCGAAGAAAGTTCGGGTTGTTGGATTACCTCTCCCTTAGGATAACTTTCCGGATAGCCTTTGCTTGCAAGAACAACAATCATTGCCGATTGATTTTTAATTGCCAACTTGGATGGTAAAGTACCTCCTTTTGCAGATTGAATTAAAACAGGAACAAGGTCTTCTTGCACTAATGGAAGAATTACCTGAGTTTCAGGATCTCCAAACCGCACATTAAATTCAAGTACTTTGGCACCATTGGAGGTAAGCATTAAGCCAATGTATAATGTGCCTCGGAAATCGATTCCATCTGCTTTTAGTCCCTTCAGGGTGGGGATAACTATCGAATTTTCGTACTCTATTAACATTTCATCAGTTACCAACTTGGTTGGTGCATACGCCCCCATACCTCCGGTATTTAACCCAGTATCACCTTCTCCTACTTTTTTATGATCTTGGCTGATCGGAAGGGTGACATAATTCTCACCTGAACAGATTAAATGGAGCGAAGCCTCCTCCCCTTCTAAAAACTCCTCAATTACAACCTCTCGTCCACTATCTCCAAAACTGGCGCCGTCCAGCATATCCTGGACGGCAAATTCTGCCTCTTTCAGGGTAGAACAAATTAATACTCCCTTTCCTGCTGCTAATCCACTTGCTTTTACTACAACCGGAAGTGAACAGGTGGATAGATATTCAAGTGCGGGTTGAATCTCGCTAAAATTCCCGTAGGAGGCAGTGGGTATGCCATGTTTAGCAAGAAAATCTTTGGAGAATGCCTTGCTCCCTTCCAATCGGGCCGCTTCTTTATTGGGTCCGTAGGCTAATATACCCTCCGATGCCAATGTAGTGACTGCACCATTACATAGAGGAACTTCCGGGCCAATGATTACAAAGTCTACCTCTTCCTGTTTCGCCAAAGTTACAATTTGATCATTTTTTTCGACATCGAGAGGGAAAGTAAGAAATTCTTTAGTTATTCCACCATTGCCCGGGGCAACAATGACTTTATCGACTAATGGACTATTCGAACACACTTTTGCCAGTGTGTGCTCCCTTCCTCCGCTTCCAATAACAAGAATTTTCATATTTTCTTCCTTCATCACTAACCGATCTCCTTAAAAGTAGACAATAAGTCGAGGCAATTTTATTTTTGTGAAGAACTAAATGTGGATTTTGCTTCCCCTTCGGTCAAAATTTGCCTACTCGGATGGTATGCGGGTATTTTTTATTGGTATTTGTGGAACGGCGATGGGAAACGCGGCGATTTTACTCAAAAAACAGGGTCACGAGATAGCAGGATCTGATCTTGGAGTATATCCCCCTATGTCGGACGTTCTTGCGAACGCCGGAATTGAGTTGTTTGAAGGATTTGATCAGCAGGTTATGAATTCGTGGAATCCGGACCGGGTGGTCGTCGGCAATGCAGTTTCTCGAGGAAACGAACAGGTCGAGTTTATTTTGAGTACTCGAAAGTTTCCTTATGTTTCTCTCCCTCAACTGATCGGTGAAGATTTAATCAAGTCGAGACCATGCTTGGTGGTTGCCGGTACTCATGGGAAAACAACGACAACTTCTCTGTCTGCGTTTGCATTGGAACAGATTGGTTTATCTCCGGGATATTTAGTAGGTGGGGTTCCATTGGATTTGCCCTCTGGAAATGAACTGGGAGCGCTGGAGTCACCATTTGTAATTGAGGGAGATGAATACGATTCTGCTTTTTTTGATAAAAGAAGTAAATTTATTCATTATCGCCCCCGTATCTTAATTTTAAATAACTTAGAATTTGATCACGGAGATATTTTTAGGGATTTAGAAGATATTTCCCGAAGTTTTTCCCATCTTCTCCGAATTGTGCCATCCAATGGATTTGTGCTTCGAAATGGAGATGACATGAACATTATTTCTTTGCCCAACGCTCCATGGTGCACGACATTTTCAGTCGGTACAGGGGACCGAAATGATCTACAAATTAAAAATTTTGCCGAAAACAAAGACGGTACGAAATTTGAACTTTTTTGGCAGGGCGAAAAGATTTGTTCCATTGATTGGCAAATGCCAGGAGAATATAATGCCCGAAATTTAGCGATGTCATTTTTGAGCTCCGTATTGACTCAAGCCATTTGCGAGGGAAAGGAAATCCTCCGAACTAATCCATTTTCCGGTTTTAAATTACCTGATTATTCATCGTGTAAGGGGGTGAAGCGTAGGCAGGAAATCTTGGTGGACCAAGACGAGTTTACGGTTATTTCAGACTTTGCTCATCACCCCACCGCGATTGCTGGTACATTAGAGTCGTTGCGGGCTAGGTGGGCCAATCGAAAGATCATCGCATGCTTTGAACCTCGAAGTAATACGGCAGTAACCAATATTTTTCAGGATCGTTTTGCGGATTCATTATCTATCGCCGATGAGGTTCTGCTCGGTGCGGTTCATCGAGGCGACAAAATACCTGTTGCACAAAGGATTGATACACAAGCGATGATTGACAGGATTAAGAATTCAGGTCGAGAGGGGTGTTCTTTTTCGAAAAATTCTGACTTAGGAGATTATTTAAAATCAAAAAATAATCTGAATCAAGCGGTCCTAACTGTTTTCTTTTCCAACGGATCATTTGATGGAGAGATTGAAAAGTTTGTTCAATATGTTACCCCAAAGGATCTTTCATGAAGGATCTTGTGGCGAAGGTAATTTCGGAGGCAAAATTGTCGAACAGTTCAATCCATGGTGTCTCTCATTGGCAGACCGTGGAGAGAAATGGAACTTATCTTTGCCAGTTCAATTCAGCGGATATTCAAGTGGTTCAATTATTTGCTCTATTTCATGATTCAAAGAGAGAGGATGATCATCGAGACTTAGAACATGGACCGAGAGCGGAAAAATATCTTCGGACAATTTCTCAATTAGTTCCTCTGAATGCAGTTCAATTTGAGGATTTATGCGAAGCCTGTCGTACCCACACAGTAGGGAAGGTTACTGAGAACATCACTATCGGTACCTGCTGGGACTCCGATCGTCTTGATATAGGCCGGGTCGGAATTAAACCGCATGAGAAATTTTTAATGAACCCAGAGGCAAAAAGAATTGCCCGAGAGGAAGACTTTAATGTTTTAGATCACTTTCTATTCGAAGGAATTATTTCGAATTCTTCAGTTTAAGCTCTTCAATCCATTTTCGATGAGGTCCTGAAAGGGTTATTTTATTTAAATTCTCCCACTTGATCCATTCCATATTGTATCGATTGATTTCACAATCTTGTTTAAGGGAAGTTAAGTAAATCGATTCTTCAAAATCGACCTGTCCGATTGTTCTTTTTTTAACGGCGAGTATTTTACCCTTTTTTGCAATTTCTAATTCAATAGCTTTAGGTAGCTCATAAATCCCGACCAATTTATTTCCTCCCTCCTTTGGTTTTTGTAGAAGGAGTGAGTCACTTGATTCAATCCAAAAACGCTTTATTTTTTGGAATGACTTTTTTTTCTTTGCTAGAACCGGAAATCTTTCTGGGTCTCCCTGTTTTCCACTTTTACAATAGGCCTGAACTGGGCAGATGGTACAGCAAGGGGATTGACGGTGACAAACAATTGCCCCGAGTTCCATTAATGCCTGATTATAATCTCCCGGTCTTTGAATATTAAGGAGTGTCTGTGCATGGGGTTGCAACTTCTTTTGAGCGACTGATCCATCCTTAAATTCTTCTCCGCAGGCCAATATTCGAGTCAATACACGGACTACATTTCCATCACAAACGGCTTCCTTTTGATTAAAGGAAATACTGGTAATCGCCGCGGCGATGTAGGGACCAATCCCGGGAAGGTTCTGCCAGGACTTTGCATCTGTTGGAAATGAATCCCATGTGCTTACGATTTTGGAAAGTTTATGTAAGTTCCTTGCCCTTGAATAATAGCCGAGACCTTCCCATCCCTTGAGAACCTCTTCTTCCTTAGCAAAAGCAAGCGAGTTAAAGTCAGGAAATTTTTCGATCCACTTTTTAAAATAAGGTAAAACGGTTGTGACCCGTGTTTGTTGAAGCATAAATTCCGAGATAACCGTTTTGTATAACGAAGAGTTATGTCGCCAGGGAAGCTCCCGTTGATGGCTATCAAACCATTCAAGAAGGTCTATCTGAAACTTTTCTCGATTTTCCAATTCTCCGAGAATATGCTTTGTGAGTAAATTATTCATGCTTGGCAGTTGCTTTTTCCGTCCGACTTTTCCATTGATAATTTAGATATGGTAAGTGCATCTTCAAATTCAGGTGAGGGAGAAAGAAAGAAAAAAAATTCTTATACCCTAAAATTATCCAATGAGCAAATGGACAAATTGGGGAATTCTTTAAAGTCCAGAGATTGGGCTACCCGTACTGTTCAATATGCCCGTTATGCATTCGATGGGGAATTGGTAAAGGTGGTTGTCTATGAAAGCGGTAAACTGGTTGTCCAGGGTAGAAAGACCGAGGATTTTGTGGCCAATATTCTTGAACCTGAGGTAACCGGAGAATTTTTACTCGGCTATGAGGAGGTGAATAACCCCGAATGGTTCGAACCGCATGCCGGGTTGGATGAAAGTGGAAAGGGAGATTTGTTCGGTCCGGTGGTCACGGCATGCGTTGTCGCTGATGGTGATATGGTCAGGGATTGGATGAATTCAGGTGTGAGAGACAGTAAGACAATCACAGATGGTGCGATTCTTAAAATGGCAAAGCAAATTAAGGATACGAAGGGTGTCGTGGTCAAAGTGGCATATACCAATATGGTCAAATACAATGAGTTGTACTTACAATTTGATAGTAATTTAAATAAATTCCTGGCTTGGTTACACGGTCGGTCTTTGAACGATGCCATTAAAGAAAGAAAACCATCCTGGGGTTTACTGGACCAGTTTACTAAACAACCACTCGTGCAGAAATACGTGGAAGGGCAGGACTTTGATTTACAAATGCGAACCAAAGCGGAGGAGGACCCAGTTGTGGCAGCCGCGTCAATAATTGCCCGAGCAACTTGGTTGCAACAGATGAAAAAGCTTGGCGAATTAGCAGGGTGTGTTCTCCCCAAGGGTTCAGGGTCTCAGGCAAAGGAAAAAGCAACATCCCTCTACCAAAAGTGGGGGGAGGAACGAATGAAAGAGTTCTGTAAACTTCATTTTAAAACTGCTTATGAGGCTATGGGAAAGACTCCTCCCGCAAAGCCAAAGTGGAATTCAAAATGGCGAAAGGGGTAAGGCCTCATATTTGAAAAGATGGTCAATCCACTATGGACTTTTGATCGGAAGCGAACGAAGGGATATCTGGGAATTATTGGGGTTGATGAGGCCGGCCGGGGCTGCCTCGCCGGGCCTGTAGTGGCGGGTGCTGTCTTGTTGAAAAATGATTTTTTTAAACATCGAGGAAATCGAAAGTCTTGCTCCACGGTTAATGACTCTAAACAACTCAAAGAGAAGCAAAGAGAGGACCTATTTGAACAGATTCAAAAACTAGAGGAGAAGGGAGATCTGTTCTGGGCATTTGGGGAGGCTTCGGTCGAGGAAATCGAAGCCGAAAATATTGTCGGGGCTACCTGCCTCGCAATGAAGCGTGCAATGGAGGGGGTTTCCTTATCTTCCAAGGAAATTTGGAAGCCGGATTTTAAATCAGAAAAAGATTTGTTTGCGGATGCAATGAGTCGGAAAGAAAACACATGGGTGGTAAGCGTGGATGGTCGTCCGATGAAAAAACTTCCTTTTCAACATGAGGGATTGATCAAAGGTGATACTTTTTCATTGGCTATTGCCATGGGTTCAATAGTGGCAAAAGTAACCCGTGATCGGTTTATGAGAAAATTAGCGCTCGTTTATGAAGGGTATGATTTTGCCTCGAATAAGGGATATGGTTCTCCTAAGCATTTAGTAGGTCTACAGGAAAATGGTCCCTGTATTCACCATCGACCTCGATTTCTTAGGAAAATCTTAAATTGCGGAGCGGAGAAAAAATCAAATGAAGAAGATTCGCAAAGCCAGTTGAGTTTCTCGTAAAAAAAAGATATTTTTAATTCGTATGATTTTGTTAGGAGTAAATATTGACCATGTTGCAACATTGCGGCAGGCACGCTATCGCGATGAAGAAAATACCTTTGGAGGCTTTGTGGAGCCCGATCCTGCACAAATGGCCTGGCTCGCAGAAGATGCTGGTGCGGATGGAATTACTATGCATATTCGCGAAGACAGAAGGCATGTGCAGGTGGAGGATGTTCAACGGTACCAGGAAAAAATGAAAACCCGTTTAAATTTGGAAACCTCGATGTCGCTGGAGATGGTTCAGTTGGCTCAGGAAATAAATCCGGACAGCGTTTGCCTGGTGCCGGAAAATCGGAAAGAGGTAACCACCGAAGGCGGACTGGATGTGTGCGGGAATATTGAACGAGCGAACGAGGTGGTTCGCGAGTTACTTCAAAATGGAATCCCGGTGAGTATGTTTATTGATCCGGACCCTCACCAGTTGGAAGCCTGTGCAAAGATCGGTGCCCCATGGGTTGAGTTGCACACTGGAAGCTTTGCCCGTGCATGGTATGATTCCGAGCGAAGGGAAAAAGAATTAAGTATTTTAAGGGAGGGAATGCGAGTTGGATTGGAGCTTGGATTACGGGTAAATGCGGGGCATGGAATTAATTATGAAAATGTGGAGGGAGCCAAGACGCTGGAATCAATTTACGAATTTAATATTGGTCACAGTATTATTTCCCGTTCCCTGAACACCGGTTTGGTGGAATCGGTAAAAAAAATGCGTACCCTCTTGAATCAGTGACATCGATACCGGAAATTCCATTGGGTAGTAATGTGATAGGTCTTGGCATTGATACAATCGAAGTCTCCAGAATCAAGGAATCCATAGAAAGGCACGGGGAGCATTTTCTAAATAAGATTTTCACTCCTGAAGAGCAGTCGTACTGCGATGATAAGTCAGACTCCGCTCCTTTCTACGCCACCCGTTTTGCTTCCAAGGAAGCGATGGCAAAAGCTTTTCGTACAGGAATGGGCAAGGAGTTTGGATGGTTGGATTCCGAAGTAGTTCATGGAGATGCCGGAGAACCATTTATTAAATTGAGTGAAGCAGGCCAAGAATTACTTGAAAAAGTAGGTGCTTCCAAAGTGCTGATCAGTCTTACTCATTTATCAACTGTTGCTTCGGCAGTGGTAATCCTGGTTTCGTGATGAACTCCTTACCCAGCGATCCTATTTTGAGTTGCGAGGAAGCGCTTGCGTTTGAAAGCAATTATTTTAATGGCGACCAAGAGCGTGAATGGGAAGCAATGAATCAGGCGGGTGATGCATTAGGGGATGGCTTGTTGAGGGACATGCGCGAATTACGAACTATTCCCCATCGCCCACGAATTTTGGTTTTAGTAGGCAAGGGCCACAATGGAGGCGATGCTTTGATTGCAGCCAAACGCCTACTGAAGACTATACCCACGGCACGTGCAGTAATTTGGCAGCTCTGTAAATGGCAGGATTGTAAGCCACTTTGCCAGAGGGCTCATGTTGAACTGATCGAGTTGGTTGGTAAGCGAGTAAAAGAGGTTGAACCCCTTGAAGCTTTGAAGGGGAGGGGAGAAATTGAAAAGATTTTTGCAGATTTACTTCAAGAGCGCGATTTCTCTGCTTCAATTGATGGTTTACTGGGTATGCAAGCAAGATCTCCGCTGAAGTTTCCAATTGCTGACTTAATTTCTGTAATCAATCAAAGCGAAGGGATCGCAGTTCGAGCATCTGTGGATATACCCACTGGAGTGGGGCAAGATTTTTGTGGTGAAGCACTTCGGGCTGATTTTACCTATGCAACGGGTATCGCAAAGAGCCCTATTATTGAATCGGGTAATCAAAAGTGGACGGGCCGCCTTCGTTATTTGGATCTCGGTTTTTTTGTAAAGAAATCAGACCGATCTTTTAAAAGCTCACAAAAGCAGGTTCTATGTGGCTCGGCATTGAGGAAATTACGTACATTAAGACCGGCTGACTGTGACAAGCGTACTCATGGTCACCTATTTCTTCTCGCAGGTTCGCGGGAGTTGGGGGGAGCAGCAATGATGGCTGCACAAGCCGCTCTAAAAGCTGGCGTAGGTCTTCTTACGGTCGGTATTCCCGAATCTTTACATTCGTCTTTTGTTGCCCAGCGACCAGAAGCAATGTGGATTCCCTTACCGGAAACTCCAGAGGGTGGATTAGCGCTTGAGGGATTAGGCAAAATTCGCCAATTTCTTGGTAAAGCAACCGCCCTGGCGATTGGTCCAGGATTAGGTATAGAAGCCGAAACCCATTCGCTTGTTCGCGAGGTACTTCACTTGTGGAAAGGTTCGGTCGTTATTGACGCGGATGCCCTCCGTTCTGAAATTTTGGAAAACATTCCTGTACCGGAACGTTTAATCCTTACCCCTCACGCCGGTGAGTTTAAACGCTTTGCTGGTTCACAATCAGCGAGAGAATATTCATCTTTAACTGGTTCAATTGTGGTTCTTAAAGGAGCACATTCAGAAATTATCTCTACGGAGAAACATCATTATTGTTTTTCTGGTAGCTCGCTTTTAGCACGAGGGGGAAGTGGTGATTTACTGACAGGAATTATTGGCGCTTTACTGGCAAAAGCAAAATACGATCTTTTTTCCACCGCTTCACTCGGAGTGCTTTGGCACGGCCGAGCAGGAGAGGTTCTTGCTCGTCAGCATGGACAGGAAGCAGTTTATTCGACCGATGTCTTAGATTATCTATCCTTTGCAATACGAAATGACTTCTGAACAACCTACTCTTCTCGTCCTCGCTGCTGGCATGGGTTCCCGTTACGGAGGACTAAAGCAACTTGATCCTGTTGGACCGAGCGGAGAAACGATCATGGACTATTCGATCTATGACGCCCGCAAGGCTGGTTTTAATAAAGTTGTTTTTTTAATTCGGGAAGAAATTGCAGAAATTTTTCGCGAAAAGATAGGCGCTAAATATTTGGGAATCATGGAGGTGTCGTACGCTTTTCAGGAAAAAAGTGATCTGCCTCTTGGATGTAATTTTCCGGAAGGCCGGGAAAAACCATGGGGTACGGGTCATGCGGTTTGGGCAGCCAGGAAAGAACTCGAGCATAGTCCGTTCGCAGTGATCAATGCGGATGATTTTTACGGAGCGGAAACATTTAAAGTTCTGTATGAGCAATTTACGGAGTTTTCTACTTTTTCAATACACGATGAGCTGCCATGTGCAATGGTCGGGTTTCGCCTTTCCGAAACCATGTCCGAGTACGGGGCAGTTTCTCGTGGAATCTGCCAGACTGAGAGTGGAGTTTTAAAAAAAGTGGAGGAATGGACTGGAATTCAAGGAAATCCAATTATCGGAATTAATAGCAAGGGAGAAGGAGGAAAACTGACCGGCGAGGAATTGGTCTCCATGAATGTTTGGGCTTTTCCCTCTTCTGTTTTTGAATTTCTGGAAAAAAGCTTTGTTGAGTTTCTTCACAAACTATCAGATGCGGAGAAGGAGGAATTTTATCTTCCTTTTGCGGTGGATCAATGGATTAAGCAAGGGATTGCCCAAGTCCAGGTGAAACAGGCGAAATGCGAATGGATGGGGGTGACTTATAAGGAAGATAAACCCCGTGTTGAGGAATCAATCGCAAATTTGGTTAACGCTGGATTTTACCCGAGCCCGTTGAGTATGGCGTAATTTTTTGTATCAATGTTCCCCTATTGATTGAACTCATTGAAGCGAGGTAACAAGCAAAGTATTTGCTTAGCCGAATTGGGGGGTAATCTCAATTTTTTCACCTGCTTTGACCTCTATTTTTCCGGATTGATCGGGGTCGTTATCGTTTCGGTATAACTGAACGGTCAGGGAGGCATTTTTTCGGGATGGAGACCAGGCCCACTTGCCAATTTCTATAAAGTTCATCGGGACGCCTTCATCCCAATTTAATCCAGGACCTTCCCCTCGAAGGTAGGGTTTATTTCCAATTCCAATCATTACATTAGCTACGACTGAAGTGGTGCCCGTGGAAGATGTTTTGGGGACTGAAATTTCCTTATTTTCAAGTGATGAAATACTACTTCCCGAGGAATCGCTTGGGTCAGTCTCTTGCAGTATGGCATCGACCTTACGCAGGGTCTCCGCAGGGTCGGGAAGTTCGAGTGCAAGCTCTTCAATCACCGGTTCTTCTTGAACGTCAGTATTATCGGGTGACTCCTCACTTGGTTGGCTTTTTTCAGGAGTAGCGGTCTCGTCATTGGTATCAAGTTCATCTTCAATTGTTTGGTCTTGGCCTTCTGGAGAGGATTCAAGTGCAGGATTTGGTGGAGTAGGAGGTTCCATTTCGTCTTCATTCTGGCCCTCTAGTTCAATCTCAACCTCTCCGCTTGATTCTTCAGTATCCTGCCCGAACGATTCAGTTTCAACGCTCGACTCGACGATGGTTTCTTCTGCCGGGTCCGATTCAATAATTTCTTCCTCTATATCCTCCTCTTCTTTTGTTAATTTGGAATCATCGGAAAGAGGATCGCTTTCCACATTATTCGGTGAGCGATCGGAAACTAGTTCTGGGTCTTTTTTTTCAATCACCACAGGTTCCGGGAATTCGGTGGGTAATGTTTGAACTAACTTTTTAAGACTTTGAACCTCCTTGGATAGCGAATCGATCGAGTTTTGAATCAAAGGAATATTTTGAGCCATTTGAGCAACGGCAGGGTCCGGTTCTGGAAGGAGGGGAGTTTGAACCACTAATTCTTCGAGTCCTTTCAATTTTTCCAATAGACTCCTTTTAATTTCATTTAAATCATTAGGGAGTTCAGAAAGGGTAGGGTCGGGGGAAGGCTCTTGTTTTTGAGAATCGGATACAATTTTATCAACCAATGTGGGGACTTTATCAATTTTTACTGAAAATGCCTCCAACTGGCTTTTCATTTCTTTTATGTCAAAATAAGTCTTTCGATGGAGTTCCTCGTCTTTTCGATTCGAAGGATCAAATGCAATGGCGAGAAACCGGTCAATTAAATGAGGTATGAAGACGAGAATGGAAGCGAGGCCTGAGGCGAGAATACAAGTGGTCAGTTGCCACTGATCAAGGGTTTTATTTACAGTTAGATGAAGATATGCAAAGCCGATGACCAATGAAATGATAAAAAGGGCAGCACAATAGAAGGGCCATTTGGTAACCCCTTCTTTTTCTTCCTCGTTTTCTTCGAAATCCATTTTAAATAAATAAGTTAAATATTATCTGTTTGTTTTTTCTAAAAGAACCAAGCGAAAAATGTAAAAGAATTCATTATGTGCGATCTCGTTCAGGAAAACCCACTTTTCGATACACTTTTCCGAGAATTTTATAAGCTCGTTTTTGGGCAGCATTTGCACCTTGTGCAAGAACACTTTTCAGGTATGTCTTGTCTTGGATCAATTCGTGGTATTTTTCACGTACAGGTTGGAGAGAATCGCTGATCAGTTCGGTTAACTCTGATTTTAGTACGCCATACCCTTTGCCTGCAAAATGTTCTTCGAGTTGATCGGTATTTTGACCTGAAAGCGCAGAATGAATGGAGAGAAGATTTGCCACACCCGGCTTTTCTGAGTTGGATTCGATTTTGGAACCGGAATCTGTTACAGCCGATGAAATTTTCTTTTTGATCAAATCTGGTTCATCAAGAATAAAGAGGGTTGCCCGCTCATTTTTATCTGATTTTGACATTTTACGAGTCGGTTCAGAAAGAGACATAATTCGTGATCCCACTTTAGGGACATAAGGCTTGGGGATGACAAATGTTTCAGAATATTGATGGTTAAATCGTTGTGCAAGATCACGACAGAGTTCAAGGTGCTGTCGTTGGTCTTCACCCACTGGAACTTGATCTGCATTGTAGAGCAAAATGTCAGCAGCCATTAAAACAGGATAGCATAGAATACCTGCATTAATCGAAGCTTGGGGCCGTGCACCCTCATGACTGAATTTGAGATCATCACCGTCCGAGTGAGTAGCTTTAAATCCAAGTTTTGCAGTTTTATCCTTAAACTGAGTCATTCTTTGAAGCTCGCCAATCGGAGTAATGCAAGTGAGGATCCAGGCCAATTCAGTATGTCCGACCACATGGGATTGTACAAATTGATGGCATTTTTCAGGATCCAGTCCGCAGGCAATATATTGTGCGAGGCAATCAAACACATTTTGTCGAAGCAATGCTGGCTTTGCTGGGGTGGTAATTGCATGTAAATCAACAATGCCAAAAAAACATTCATTCTTCTCAAGCATTTCCGCCCAATTGCGAACGGCACCTAAATAGTTTCCTAAAGAAAGTTTCCCCGTTGGCTGGGCACAGGAGAGAATGACTTTTTTTTTGCCTTCTGAACTCATAAGATTTTCAAAATAAATAGTTTGTGGACATGATAAATATAATTTTATATATACATTCTAGAAATAATCACCCTAAAACATTTACCCCATTTGTTATGGATACAACATCCGACCAATCAGTTCACGATGATCTAAGAGATCTTCTCAAACGTTGCCCTGCGGGAACTTTTGAAGCAGCCATTGCATTTCGCTTGGACAAAGACGTCACGCAAATCGAGAAAATTGTTCTTGGTATTATCGATCGTCACCTTGAACCCGAGCAGAGAGAAATTCTGTCAAAAAGCGATGATTCTCTTAGAATGTACGAAGATTTGGGAATGGATTCGTTAACCATGTTGGAAATTGTGATGCTTATTGAACAAACTCTAAAAGTGAGCATTGATAATGAAGAACTTAGAGATTTACGCACTTTAGGAGATGTAAAAGTGTACCTCGATGCGAAAGCAAGGGGGGAAGCACCACCCAAACGATCTAAAAGTTATCGTATTGAGGAAATCGCTTCACTTATGCCTCACCGTGAACCATTTCTTTTCTTAGAAACGGCAAAAATTGACGACAAGGAAGCAATTGCCACATACAAAATCTCGGGAAATGAATATTTTCTTGAAGGGCATTTTAAAGAGAATCCTGTTTTCCCTGCCTCGATCATGATCGAAGCCCTTGGTCAGCTTTGTGTGTTTTTCCTCCTTAAAGGCGATAGCCCTTCCCTTAGTTCAAAAGTTGATCCCAATACGATTTTCTTTACTTCCTGCGATGGCGTGAAGTGCCGAAGGATTTGTAAACCCGGTGACAAGTTAACCATGAAAGTTAAGGTTTCTAGAATTCGTCACCCACTTGCGTGTTTTCAAGGAGAGATTACAGTTGATGGTCAAAGAACAGCACATGCTGAGGAAATTAAATTGGCTTTTGATTATTTCCCTGTGATCGACGCACAGGATACCAATTTTGCTCGGGAATCTGGAAATACCAATATTTCGAATGGAGTGAAGGATCTTACCAATGGATCAAATGGAAAATTGAAGAGATCGTTTTCTTAAATACCATCCAAGAATAAATTTAATTCCTTCATTCCCTATTCTTTCGAATACTGTAAAAGTTGAACCAGGTTGCTTTTTTTTATGCCACCTTTCCTCGTCCTACTGAAACATTCGTAAGGCGTGAATTACGCGCCTTTGCACAGATTGGTTTTGATCCAGATCTGTATTCAATTTGGAAAGGTCGTTCAGAATGGGAAGGGAAAAAAATACTTAAATTCCAATTCTTTCGCCTTTTATATCTATTTTTCTGGATTCCTTACTGGGCATGGTTAAAACCCCAGGTTTTTAAGGAAATCCTTGTCGAGCTTTGGGCAAAGCCCTGTCCTAATTTGCAAAACTGGAACGAAACCTTTCTCGCGTTGGGTTTTGCCTTAGTAGAAGCACATAACTTTAAAAATAAAAAATATTCCCTACTTCATGGAATTTGGGCAACAATGCCTGCTACCGCAGCATTAGCATTAAGTAAATTGACGAATACTCCCTTTTCAATGGGAGCACATGCTTATGATGTGTTTCGAACTGGTGGGGATTGGTTACTTCAACATAAGTTTGAAAATGCTTTATTTATAAGAACTTCCTCACAGTCAACAGCACGAAGAATTGAACAACTTGGAGTTCCGATGAAGAAAATCAAATTAATTCGAAGAGGATTAGCAAATTGGCCCGTTCGATCCAATTTTGAATTAGTTAATGAATCTCGATTAGAATTATTAAGTGTAGGGCGATTAGTTGAGAAAAAGGGTTACATTTATCAGTTGAAAATTGCAGTTGAACTCTTATTACGAGCGGTACCGTTTCGCCTTCAAATTATTGGCTCCGGACCGTTGGAAAAGTTTCTTGTAAAGGAAACAAATCGTCTTGGAATCGCAGATCATGTATTATTCGTAGGGAGCAAGTCTCAGAAAGAAACGAGAAAGGTTTTCCTGGAGTCGGATATTTTTCTTTTTACTGGTGTTGTTGCAAAAAATGGCGATCGAGATGGCATACCGAATGTGATTCCGGAAGCAATGTCAACTGGGTGTTTAATTTTAGCTTCTTGTAATGCCGGAGCATCTGAAGCGTTTATTGAAGATGTTTCAGGTTTTTCATTAAATCCTAAAGACACCAAAAATTGGACTTCTTTATTAGAAGAATTTTGGGAGGAACCAGGCTCATTTCAACTAATGAGAAAACGTGCGATAGAGCATAGTAGGCAAGCATTTGATGTAAAGAGTACAGCCCATTCATTTTGTTCCGTTATTGAACAGAATATTAACTTATGACAAAAGATTGCATTGAAGTAAGTTTGGTTATTTCAGTTTATGGCCAATTGGAGCACACCAAGCGGTGCCTGCTAGAAATAGATAAAACTTTAAAAGGTGAAATTTCTTATGAAGTTTTGATTGTTGATGATGCAAGCAAAGATGGAACGCCAAAATTTCTTCGATCATTAGACTCTCGTTATCGTATATTTTATAACGAAACTAATAAAGGCTTTGCCAAAAATAATAATTTCGCGGCCAAACAAGCCCATGGGAAATATTTATGTTTTTTAAACAACGATGTATTTGTTCAGGGCAATTGGCTTTTACCAATGCTTGAAGTTTTTAAAACCAAGGAAAACGTGGGAGTGGTTGGCAATGTTCAACGATTGGCAAATTCCTTGAGATACGACCACATGGGAATGGTTTTCTCCCCACAAGGAATTCCGCGTCATTATGGGCAGGGCTTTTTTTATCGACCATTTAAAGGCAAAGTTATGCAGTGGAGTGCTGTTACTGCTGCCTGTTGTATTACTATTAGAGAGAGGTTTTTAGATTTCAGTGGATTTGATGAGCTTTTTGTTAATGGTTGTGAAGATATCGACCTGTGCCTAAGGATGAGGGAGGTTGGTCTTTTTCATTATGTTGTTCATGATAGTGTAGTTTATCACATAAAATGTGCTTCCCATGGGAGACTTGACCACAATATGCAAAATGAAGCTAAATTTTTGGAACGTTGGGAAAAGAAAATTATTTCACATTATTTTCCTTCTGATTGTCGTCGTTATGTTTCATGGTACTTGTTGAGATCTTTTTTTAATCCCCGTACACTGAAGATTAAGCTAATCCTTGAATCATTATGGTTACTAATTTCTAAAGCTAGAAAATAGTGTATCCGACTAGTTTTTCACAATAAGGTCTTCTTCAAGAAACAAGTCAATTAAATCGGATGCATATTGTTTCCAAGAACCGAAATTACGTTTCAGAGCATCTGTGGAAAGGGATTGCAGTAAAGGTTTATTTGTAATTAGTTTCCTAATAGCTTCAGCCAATTGATGGGGATTTGACTGATCCTTAATTTCTAAACAACCTCCACCGGTGGAAACTTCTCCTAAAGCTCCGTTAGTACCACATATACATGGTTTTCCTCTTATTAAGCTTTCAATTATGGGCAATCCAAACCCTTCGTAGAGGGAAGGATAAACGGTGAAAATACAGCTAGAATACTTCCTTTCGAGGGATTCTTGGTCAATGTGGTGTAACCATTTGACAGATCGCCCTTTTTCGACGAGACGATCAAGAACAACTAAGACTTTCGGAGTCCAAGACGGATCGGCTTGACCAATTAGTTCTATTTGAAAGTTATGACCTTCCCTCCACAATATTTCGACAGCTTTAAGCAAGGCTAAATGGTTTTTGTTATAACCTAGGGTTGAAACAAAAAGAATAAGGGGAGTCGCAGGAAATGGTTCCTCAACTTGCATGGTAGGTTTGTCCATTGGAAGGAGGTGGACTTTTACTTGCCTGATTTTTTTTCCCTGACCAGTGTGGGTATAAAAAGCTTCTTGAGATTCTTTGGATATGCATGATATTGCATCACAATTACATAGATAATTAAGATAATTTTGGAAATTTTTTATTCTCGATTGCGGAGTTTGGCTAGGCTTACGAAGAACATTCGCATCATAGAAAATGGCAGCCTTTCGGAGTTCAGGATGAAGTAACTTGGTAAGTAGGGCAGTTCGCTTATCCCTGAATACTTCAGGGAAAAAAATAAGATCCAGATTTTTTGGTTTTTTTTCTAATGATAGGCATTTCCTAAACCTTAGAAGAGAAGAAAGTAATTCCCTGTAAAATGGATTTTCTTGTTTATTCGGTCTTATTTTGGCTTGGTAATTCCCTGAAAACGGATTTGTGAGATTCTTCATTTCTCTTTTATCCAACCGAGAGTACCTACCTAAAAGGTTATCCCAAATTATGGGTGTTAAATCGTGAACCTTATTAATTTCTTTAAAGGTATTCCGGGTCACGACCTGAACGCCCGAGTTATTCGAAGAGCGGCAGGACTGGGTGACATCAATAAAAATTTTGGCCATTAGGAAATGGATCAAATCTTAGATTTCGCGTAAGTCATTGCTTCTTCGATACGGTCTAGATCTTCTTCGGTATGGGATGCAGAGATTGCGGTTCGAATTAAGTCTTTGCCAGGGGGAACTCCCGGTGCAATGGAAATAATAGCATAGATTCCTTTTTCAAGTAGAGCTTTCCAAAAGTAATAAACCTTTTCTTTTTCTCCCAGAACTATTGGGATTGCCGGGGTTTCGCTCTCCCATGTATCTAATTCTAAATTGGCAAGGATTCCCCGGTATCTTTCTAAATTCTTGAATAATCGTTCTTGATGCTCGGGTTCATTTTGCATGATTTCGAGCGCCGCTTGAGCACAAGCACAGGATGCTGGGGAAAGAGCTGCAGAAAAAATAGTTTGTTTCGAATGGCTCCGCATATAATCAATCCCTTCTTTGGTGGACGCAACAAACCCACCTGCTCCGGCGAGTGACTTTGAGAAACTGGCACATAGTACATCGACCTGTTCGGTCATTCCAAAATGATTTGCAGTTCCTCTACCATTTTTCCCCAATACCCCAAATCCATGGGCGTCATCAAGAATGACAAATGCTTTGTACTCTTGGGCAATTTTTACGAACTCTGGTAGTTTGGCAATATGTCCCTCCATTGAGTAAACTCCCTCGAGAACGAAGATATTATTGTCAGTTTCTTTATATCCTAAAATTTCAGCGGCATGGGATGGGTTATTATGAGCAAATCGTTCGCATCGAGCCCCACTTAATTGGATACCACTCCAAAGCGAAGAATGGAGGTTCTTGTCCGCCAAAATAAGATCTTTTCGCTCTGCAAAACCAGTGATCGCAGATGCACAGGCCAAATATCCTGCAGAATACACATGGCATGCTTCCTTTCCTAAAAAATCGGCTAGTTTTTCTTCTAATTCCTGGTGGAAAATCCGACCGCCATTCGCAAGTCTTGCTCCGGTTGTACTACTTCCCCATTTCTTAATTGCTTCAATTCCAGCCTCTTTAATTTTGGGATGGTGCGAAAGGCCAAGGTAATCATTGCTCGATAGCATGATGAATTCCTTGCCATCTTTAAAGACCCGAGTTCCTTCCTGCCTATCAAAAATATGGTAGTAGGTGTCGTACTTTAAGCGTAGACGGGTTGAATCATCTGAGCGAATCCTTTTCCATAAGGGAGACTTTTGGGACTTGATGAAAGGAAATGCCATTCAATTATCCTTACAACCAAAAGCAACCGGTTGAAAGAAAAATCACTGAAAGTACTGAGGATTAATGCTTTATTTATAGATTAACTATTCTGTCCGTTTAATGACATGAAAGCCAAAGCCAGTTTCGACCACTTCTGATACAGCACCTACCTCCAATGCAAATGCAGCTTCCGAAAATGCTTTCGCCATTACCTCAAATTTAAATTTTCCTAAGTCTCCCCCTTTGGACTTACTGGGCCCATCCGAAAACTTTTTGGCCATTTCGGCAAATCCCTTCTTTTCGTTGAGAATAAGGCCACGAATTCGCTCCGCTTCCGTTTTAGCTTCTTCCTTCGAGCGAGTGATTTTTGAATCTGCACGATCAGCTCCCTTGTATGAGATCAAAATATGAGATGCTTTAACTTCTTCTGGCATTTCAGCATCCTCGGACTTAATTTTTACAAAATCTTTTCTTTCCAAACGAACCTTTTCATATACGTCGTTAGAGATGACATAATACCAACCCGCCAAGTCTTGGTTCAATTCATTTACCCGCTTTTGTGCCTTTGCAAGTTTGTCATTAAACTCTCTTTGTTTATTTGCATTAGAGGCATTAATTCCGGCTATTTGAGCATCACGTTCCGCTTTTTCCTTGGTGAATTCGGTCGGTTCTTTTTGGATGGAACTATCTTCTTTACTAGTGGGTACTGGTTTACTCTTTACCGCTGCTGGTGGTGCGGGAGGAATAGTAGAAGGGGGAGCGGAAGAAGGTACGAAATTAGGAGGTGGACCTGGAGGGGAGATTTTGGGTGCATTACTTTCTTTTCCTTTTTCACCCGTGTCCCCTTTTTCTCCTTTGGGGCTCGATGTGTTGTTATCAGGCGAGGATGGGGGAGGGGGGGTTGTTAATGCCTCGGGTACTGGTTCAAGGTCGAGTGGATCAAGTAAGTTTGGATTTACGCGAGCAAAAGCGTAGATATATCGACTGTCGCCGGTGGAATTTTCATCCTCCTCAGGTCCGCGGTAAATATCACCAAAACGCAGGACATATTCCACGCCGTCCTTCATTCCCACCAATACTTCACCTTTATTGGAAACGACTTTGGGGACTTGTTGACCTTGTGGGTTTTGAACTGCAACCGTATAAAATCCTTTTTGTTGAAGTGATTGTACTACTGCTTGGTTCTTTTGGTCTTTCAAGTTGTTGAAGAACTCGTTCCCTTTTTTTAGATTGTTGACTAGGATTTCTGGCTTTTTTTCTACATCGATAATTTTTAGGTCATCAAGTGCATCTTTAAGCGCATCCAATTTTTCCTTATCCAATTCCTCCTTTTCGGTCAGTGATGAACCACTTAATTTCCATTCAGAACTATCATAATCGAGGACAAGTGGATTGCCCGAACGGTTTAACTGTCCTTGTGCGAGATTAACTTCATAGTTATCAAGTGTAATTTGTTTGATATTCCATTTATCCAAATCAAGAAAATCTTCTTCTACCCAATCAACAAATTTCGTGGAAACATCATTCGCATTTTGAACTTCTGCTGTGTAGACGGTGTTTTCTTGAGGTTTCCGAACATATCTTGTCCTCGAAAGTCCTTCTACCTCATTGCCAATTATGAGCTGGGCAAGGTTTGAACCTGAGCTATTTTTCAAAGCGATGCTCTTTCCTACACCTGCGTCGCCTGGATTTGCTTTGCTAGGATCGACTACACCATACTGGGCATGTTCGCCCGCCCCTTCAGAAGCGACATCAAGAATCCGTAAGTCCAAAAGAATTGTTGAAACATCTTTTACTTGATTATCCGCGTTTGCTGGATAATCGGGCTTTTGTGGCCGGCGGATCCACCAACCTTTGTCTGTCTGTGCAATTTCAATTGATTTTGCTTCCAGGTTTTCTTCATCAATCTCAACAATTTCAATCCCCGTTGCGGAACGTGTATCAAAAGTTTCGAAAAGGGCTTGGCCCATTTGACTCCCCTTACTGGTGGGGTCAATTTTTTCCGGAGTTGTATAGATAGCGAGTGCTACAAAGGCAGCAGTAACCGCAATAAAGGCAATGGACTTGGTGTTTTCGTTCATGAGTCTAAATTTTGTATAAGTTTAAATTTGATTGGAATGAACTAAGATCGTAGTCGAGAACCAACTGCTCCATCGATCTCAGCTTTTCTTTTCCTCGAAAAAACAATTAAAGCAACAATGAGTAGGGGGATGGGAGGGAGGAATACGGACATTTGTTGAATGAATTCTTGCTTCTCTTTAATTTCGCGATCTCGCTGACGCTCTGCTGCTTTCACTTTCGTGTTGGTATCTTGTCGTAATTCTCGTTCTCTTTTTGCCAAATTCTTTTGCAGCTTGGCGGCCTCAGTTTGGAGTAATTGCATGAATTGCCCCTGTGTCATATTACTTTGGCTATTTTGAACATCTGCAAGGGCTTCGTTTAATTTCCGATTTTCTTCTTGGAGGATCTTTTGAATCGAACTTTCTGCATTTTGAATAGTTTGAGTCGCAACTTCACGTGCCTCCTCGATGCTTTTTTCAAACTCCTGTAATGTACGGTGCAGGCGACGGCGATTCCTGATCTCAAGTAAACGATCCTCCTTGGCTAAACTATCGATTAAGTTAAGTGACAAGGTTACATTGTCTACATCAAGAGGGAAGTCCGATTCTGGACCTCGGCTCCGGATATTGAAAAATGGATCCGCTAACACATCAATATCCGCGATCAAAATTACATTAATTTGATTGGTCTGATTTCCATCCTGGATTGTACCGCCAATGGAAGCACCAATAGTTTCGGACAGGTTGGAACCAGAGTATAGCGTTCTGTCTGGGTTAAAACGTCGAGGTGTTCCAAACACTCCTCCGGTCCAAAAATTATCGAGACTGGTTGTTCCCGAAAGACTTCCTCCCCTTGTTTTAAGTAAGGGTTTAAAAGTAAGCGTACTCGATGGGTTTTCATAGAGCGAACCTGGGCAAGTAAATAAACAATATTGAAGTTCAGAGGTCACGGGTCCCTCGAGGAAGGAATTCTCTTTTCCTCCGACATAAATGAATTCGTCTGGGAAATTATCAGAACGGGGAATTTTGGGAGTCGGATTATAGGGATCCCGCAAAATTCTTTTTTCTAAGCCTTTTAATTTAGTATCCACCGGATCGAGAAGTTTTTGCTCAATAAAATTACGAATTGGGTGACCTGAATCCAATCCATTTATTGAATCCCTCAGACTGGTAAGTGAAAGACTCGACCAATCGCTCGAGGAAAGGGGAGCATTCGCATTTAATCTAGCTTCGTATTCAGAAGTTTTCTTGATCAAATCATTAAGCTTGGTGAAAAAACTTCCCACCTCGGTAAATCTCCCTCTTGCAGGGGCTAAACTTCGGTTTGCACTTGTCTGTAGTTGGAGAAGTTCATTCTTGATCGCGTCTAATCGCTCCGCCGGATTTACGTTAAAGTGAACTCCTAGTAGGCTCCACAGTTTGGATAAATCACCTTTTTCAGGAGCTGGAGGAGGGGGTTGTCCTGGTCCACCTCCCTGTTGATTATTTCTTCGTGGTTCGTAAGTACCAGTAACACTGCCCTGAATAAGTGGAAGTGGATCTTCGAATATGGCGGTGGGAACTCCTGCCTTGATTGCGGCGATAAGATCATCTAATTTTTCGTTATCTAAGGTGGAAGGTTGGACCACCATAATGGCGTCATAATCTCCCTTTTTAATTTCCCCACCAGTTACTTCCTGGACATCATATTGTTTGCGAAGTTCGCTCACGACTTCCCATGCAGGGGTGCCGCCTCCCATACTAAAGCCCATTATTCCCATACCGGCGGTTCCCATCATTGGAGCATCCGTCGCAAATACACCCAGTTTTTTCTTTGCTTTCGAACCACTGACCGAACTGAGAGTGCGCATGATTTCGTATTCCACTGGCAGTCCTTTGTAGACAAAAGGAATCGTTTGCTGACCCCCACTTCCCTTAAAAACAAGCCCCAGGTATAAATCTTTTTGCCAAGGCATAAATCGGCCATCCTGCTGAACAAAAAGAGGGGGAGTTATGCCGTTTTGATTTTCGACCCCATATTTTTCTGCCGTAGTGGAAGCATTATCTTCTGCGGTAATCTCGTGAATATCAACGATTACCTGGTTTCCATTACGCTCAATTTCCCGCAATGCAGTTAATAAATTAATACGCGTTTGTACATATTGTTCAGGCATTGAATCGGCAGGAGATATAAAGGCATCAATCTCAACCTGTCCTTCAATCTCCTTCAGTAAATCTTTTGAACCTTGCGATAAACTACTTAATTGCTCCGCTGTGGCATCAATCCTAATAATATCATTATTTCGAAAAATGAAGGTTAGGGAATATGCTATTGCCAAGGAGGCAACTACTCGAGTGCTGTAATGAAATATTTTTGTCTTGCCGGTTGGGCTACCCACCCAGTGCCTACGACCAATTAAAATCGAACAAAGGTAGAGCATGGCAACGGATAGACTAACAAAAAAGACAATACCCGATATACTGATAGTTCCACGGCTAAAATCTAAAAAGCTAGCAGATAGTCCCCAGTTGGTATTGGGAAGAAGGGCGAGTGGAGCGTTAAAAGCAACTCCCAGTACAAAAGCGACCGTTAGGTTAGGCGTTAGGAATGAAGCCACCATCCCAATGGCAATCATGCTTAAACCCACAAAGAAGTAGCCGATGTAAGTAGATAATAGTAGTCCAAAGTCAGGATTTCCTAGCTGAGAAAGTACAAAATAATTCGCAACCAGGGAAAAGAGTAAGGAAATCGCAAAAATCGCAACTGCACCGAAATACTTTCCTAGAACCACATCAAAGTCGCTGCCTGGAAGAGTTAAGAGAAGTTCGTCCGTTCCCTGCCTTCGCTCATCCGCCCAGATACTCATAGTAATGGCGGGAATAAAACCAAGGAGAATGTGGGGTAGGAATTGATTTAACTGGTCCAGATTCGCCAAATTGGAATCAAAGAATTCTTGCGACCAAAAAGCAGCAATTCCACTTGCCAAAAGGAATGCACAAATAAAGACATACCCACTTGGACTTCCGAAATAGGAAGCAAGATTTCGTTTAAATACAGCGGAGATAGCTTGGGAATTCATAACAGGAAAATGTTAAAGGTAAGGTCTTAGGCAGTTTGGCGATTGAACCAGGAGTCAAGTGAGGATTCATCTTTTAAATCATTCGGAGTACCATCAAAAATTAATCTTCCCTGATCGATCAAAATGATACGGTCGGCCATTTCCGGAACTTCTTGGAGGATGTGAGTAGATAACAGGATAGTCTTGCCCAGGTCTTTAATGGTTTTTCTTACTTCCAGAACTTGGTTTGGGTCGAGGCCTGCGGTAGGTTCATCCATAATCAACACATCGGGTTCGTGGAGGAGCACATTCGCCATTCCGACCCGTTGCCGAAATCCTCGGGAAAGTTTTCCGATTGGTTTATTTAAAACTGTGCTAATCGCACACTGTTCCACCACTTGTTCAATTCTGACCGCTTTTGTTTTGGCATCTATACTGCGAGCGTCTGCAAAGAAATTCAGTAATTTTAGGGGAGTCATTTCCTCGTAAAGTGGGCCATTTTCTGGAAGATAACCAATCCGGTTAGCTACTTTTTCTCTGTTGTGAGCAACCTCCATCCCGCAAATCTTTGCCGTTCCCAAGGAGGGTGCTAAATATCCGGTAAGCATTTTCATGGTAGTGCTCTTTCCCGCTCCGTTTGGCCCGAGAAATGCGACTACCTCTCCTTCGCGAATGGTAATATTTAAGTCATCTACCGCGATGAAGTCGCCGTAGTATTTACTGAGACCTTGTGTCTCGATCATTATTTCTGAGGATGAATGGTCTGACATATTAGCAATTGTTTGATAGGCATACTAAATAGAATGCATGTTATAATTGAGGTGGGGAATCTTGGGGAATGGACAAAAGCGGTTTAAAAACTAAATTTTGTGTAAACTACCGAAAAAAAAGTAATTTGCAAGATGGGCAAGAAGAAAAACTTTGCAAACATCTAAAATAATATCAATAGTGCATATGAATGTTGTTATGAACACATATTACAACAAAATGTTATTATTATATTTTGCCTCTTTGTTTGCTCAGGGAAGCGTTGGGGCAAGAGAGTTAATTAGTCCAACGTATTTGGATGTGATGGATTCAGTCACTTGGATAAGTCCCATTCGCAATATCGAAGAGGATGGTTCGATGATTGTACGGATTAAAAATAAGCAGACTGCTATTCCTCTTTTTTATCCGAAAAATGTTCCCCTTTTTGATTTCATGGACAAGGGAAATCCTCAATTTTATACTCTTGAACAACTATCCTTAAATCCTCGACTTGGACCGATGCCAGTTTTCGTTTCGCATAAGCAAAAGCATGTGGCGAAAGAACCCGTAACAATTGAAGCCAGCAAAGTAAGGAGTTTGGAAAATCGCCTCAGAGACTTGGAGGCCAAACTATTCGAATCGGAGTCTAGGCAAAGTCAGCGTCCCGGGGATGATGAGTTGCAAGCTTTTATCTTGGAGGGTAATGACCATTTGAGTGCCGAACAAAGAATTGAATATTTGAGTAGGGTAATATCGGAAGCTAAACAGAAAACCAATCGGGAGAATTCTCCGATTGCTGAATATTCCCCACCTCTTGCCACTAAGATAACTCATCAGGAAGAAGAATTGGCAAATTCGGATTTTTTATCACTGCCCCCGCCCCCTACAATAGCGGAATCTGAAAGTCGGTATCCACTAAAACGGTATAACAAGCTTGCTCGATCGGTATTGAAGTTTAAAGCTTCTGTTCCCACTGCTCAGGGTAAGGAACGACCGGCCCAGGCCTCCGATTTTTATTTAACCACCCGTAATCTGCAGGATTTACTTTCTGATTTGAATTTAGATAGTGCCTTAGCGGGGGAGGTGAAGTCCGTTGCTGAATTATGGGCTCATGCGGAAAAAGATTCTACAGCAAATCCAGAAATTGCGCTTGGAGTAAAGTCAATCTTGTTGCAGGCAAAAGTGGGAAAAGCGAGAACTGACCCTTTCGGTAATGGAGAATTGGATGATGTCTCGCCGGATGATAAGTACTTCCTCATTGGCATCGATAAAGATGATCAAACCGGGGTAGTTACTATATGGTCCAAGCATGTAGAGGTGGGCCTAGGAGAAAACATGGTTGAATTGACTACAAAAGATGTTATCTACCAAGAGTGATAGTTTACTCTAAATAAAACTTTTCAGTAACTCCTTTTCAATTCCCGTACTTTTAATTTAAAGCACAAAATTACTATGGCACTACCAAATATAGAAATTCTTCAACAAGCAGCAGATCAAGCCCGAGGCTTGGCAATCGACGCCGTTCACGCATGCAGTTCCGGTCACCTCGGACTTCCTCTCGGTGCTGCCGAAGTGGGGGCAGTTCTTTATGGGCATGATTTACAGGTCGATCCTTCGGATGCGGAATGGTTAAACCGCGACCGCTTCGTTCTCTCTGCCGGTCACGGAAGTATGTTCCTTTATGGTTGGCTTCATTTGGCGGGTTACGATCTTTCTCTCCAGGAGGTAAAGAATTTCCGCAAGCTTCACAGTAAGACTCCCGGACATCCTGAATTTGGAGAAACTCCAGGTGTTGAATGCACAACTGGCCCGCTCGGTCAGGGAGTAGGAAACGCAGTGGGTATTGCAATTGCCGGTAAGATGGCGGCTGCTCATTTTAATACACCGGAGCATGAAATTATTAACCATCAGGTTGTCTGCTTGGTGGGAGATGGTTGTCTCCAGGAAGGGGTCGCGGCAGAGGCGGCTTCTCTTGGTGCCCATGTTGGCCTGGATAATTTAACAATAGTTTATGATTCAAATGATGTAACTTTGGATGCAATGGCAGATGCGAGCCAAAGCGAGAGCGTGCTCGATCGTTTTGCAGCCTATGGATTTAATGTAATTCGCCTGGAAGATGGACATGACCTGAATGCGATTGCCGATGCATTGTCACAGGCCCGGGCAAATAATAATGGCAAACCGACTTTTATTGAGGTTAAAACTCTTATCGGAAAGGGTATTCCCGAAGTGGCAGGTACCGCAGCCGGACACGGCGAAGGCGGAGCAAAATTTGCAGATTCCGCCCGACAAGGCCTTGGTCTCCCGGAAGAAAAATTCTTTGTATCTGAGGAAGTTCGTTCCTACTTTTCTTCTCTTAAGGAGCAACGGAAAGTAAACCGTCAGGCATGGGATCAAACTTTTTCCGCTTGGCAATCCGCTAATCCTGAAAAAGCAGCCCTATTAAATAGCGGACTAACCCGCGAGTTACCGGCTAATTTAATCGATAGCGTGCAAGTATTTGCCGAAGATGCAAAGGTGGCCACCCGTGCAGCAGGTTCTCAGATTATTAATGATTTAGCCAAGGCTTTTCCATTGCTCATTAGCGGATCCGCTGATCTTCACGGTTCAACCAAAAATTACCTCAAAGACATGGGCGATTTTTCGAGCACCAACAATGCGGGTCGAAATCTCCTTTTTGGAATTCGTGAACATGCGATGGGTGCGATTGTCAATGGGATTGGATACTATGGTATTTTCCGTCCATCCGGTGCCACATTTGCCGTGTTTGCGGATTATATGCGTGGTGCAGTTCGGGTTTCCGCGCTGGCAAATCTGCCTATTTTTCACATCTGGACACACGATTCGGTTGCAGTCGGAGAGGATGGACCAACACACCAACCTGTTGAAACCACCAGTGGCCTGCGTTTGATTCCTAACCTTGATGTTATTCGTCCCGCTGATCCTGAGGAGACAGCTGGTGCATTCTTTGCTTCCCTCGAGCGTATTGACGGACCAACTGGTCTCATTTTAACTCGTCAGAATGTTCCCAATCTTTCTCAAATTCCGGTTTCGGAGCGTCGTCAGGGTGTTCTTAAAGGAGCTTATGTGGCTCGTAAGGAAGAGGGTGAATTGGAGTTAATCATTTTGGCATCTGGAAGCGAAGTGTCCCTTGCCTTGGAAGCAGCAGAAAAACTCGGGCCGACAGTCCGGGTAGTTTCCATGCCCTGCATGGAACGCTTCGATCGTCAGGATGCAGAATACCGAGAATCCGTTTTGCCGAAAAAATTCCGCAGCCGCCTCGCGGTTGAAGCCGGTGTGTCTGATATTTGGAGAAAGTATGTCGGTTTGGATGGCGTGGTTGTGGGAATTGACCGTTTTGGGATTTCCGCACCTGGAGACATCGTAATGGCCGAACTTGGTATTTCAGTTGAAAATATAGTTAAAAAAGCGGCCTTGGCTGGATTGAACGGATAGTTCTATCCTTCCATTGCTAGATAATACTCATTTTTAGGCTTCCAGGGATTACTCTGTAAACGGCTAATCCTTGGTATCGTCTGTGGGTATAACTTCCTATATTTTACGCGATACTGAGTCTGCATCTTATAAAATAATAATTTTCCAATCCTTGGATAAACCCTTGGCATCTTCAACTTCAAGCGACTAAAGTCCATGAATGAAGATAACAAAGAAGTTTAGATTATTACTTACAATAACTGGTATTTTTGGGGTATTCCCATTTAACTCAACCCTTGCGAAAGATGAAGGCAATACGAAGCTTTCCGAAAAACCTGCTTTCGAAGAAGTTTATAAAAAATTAGATGCACAGGTAAGAGCAGCTTTAAAAGAGGATCAAGATAAGGGAATTATTGAACTGGAGAGGGTGGGGCGCCTGCTCTCCAAGGATTACCCCAAAGAATTTATGCCCTATGCCATGCTTTCTGCGGTTGCACAAATGACCCCAGACAGTGAGAAAAGTTTGAAAATTCTAAAGGAACTTACCGCATTGGATGATTCGGACCCCAAGATTGCCCGAATTATCGAAAAGGCCAAGGGGCAACTCAAGAAGAGGGAAGCCTTGGGCAAACCTTTGGATATGAAATTTACCGCGGTGGATGGCCGGGAAGTGGATCTTTCTCAAATGAAGGGAAAAGTAATCCTGATTGATTTCTGGGCCACTTGGTGTGGACCCTGTGTCCGCGAGATTCCAAGTGTTAAAAAGACTTACGATGAATTGCATAAACAAGGCTTCGAGATCATTGGAATATCCATGGACAGTGATAAGAAGAAACTTGAGAGCTTTCTGGCAAAAAACGAAATGCCCTGGCCCCAATTTTTCGACGGAAAAGGCTGGAAGACAAGTCTGGCCCAGGAGCATGGGATAAGCAGTATTCCGGCGATGTGGTTAGTCGATAAAAAGGGCAATCTTGTAGACCAGAATGCCCGTTCCGGTTTGGAGGAAAAGGTTAAAAAATATTTGAGTCTATAGATGGCTTTCGAGGGGGTTACCCCGCCCGATGAAAGATATATTCCTTAGTTTTTCCTGTATTGGCTTTTTATTGGTACTCCATTCGGTTTCAGCAAGTCGATTGGATGAAGCAATTGATTTGGATAATCCAGATTGGATTCCGGTATTTGTTCGAATGGATAAACAGTTGGTCAATCGTTTTGGGGACTTTGAAAGAATTTGCACCGATCGTGCAAGGTTATCACGTTCTCAGAATCGCCTTGAGGTTTCCACTATTCTTCGAGAACAAGCGATCCGTTCATGGACAGGGATAGAAAAGTTCGTCACTAAAAGTATTAGCAAAAAACAGATTCGGGAAGTGAATCGTTTTTGGATAGTTAATGGCTTTTCATGCCTTGCTCAATCGGGTGCTGTTCAAAAACTTGCCAGCCGTTCCGATGTTTCCTTTGTTTATCTCAACCGGTTTTTCAAATCGTTTCGTAAATCTTCCCCCATGTCAGCCAAGCAATTGCAAGCCATGCATGATATGGTTGAAGTGCGAAGAAGAAAAAGCACCCGTTTTTCCGGAAGTTTAAGCATCCCCTGGAATGTCAGGGAAATTGGAGCCCAAGCAGCATGGAAAGAGGAAAACGCCACCGGGCAAGGGGTTAAGGTTGCAGTAATAGATACCGGTATTATCTCCACGCCTTCATTGATTCATACACTCGCCCGAAATCCTGGGGAAGAATTAAACGGACTGGATGATGATGGGAACGGACTGATTGATGATCTATTCGGTTATGATTTTATTGCCAACAATGGATTTATCTTAGATGCAACAAAAACCACCTCACATGGTAGTTCTTGCGTCGGCATAATTGCGGGCCGGCCATCGATGTCCGGTGTGCAGACTGCCATCGCCCCGGATTCCAGAATTATGCTTGTAAAGGGTGGGTTCAATCTTCGCAGTTTGGAATACCTCATGACGAAAGGAGCCGATATTGTTTCCATGAGTTTTATGATTGTAAACCGCGATCTTGGACAAATACGTGGACTTTTCCGTAATGCATTTGAGCATCTTTCTCTCGGAGGAGTTCTTGCCGTGGGTGGTGCTGGTAATTATGGGCCTAAATCTCGTCGTGCGATGCCACTTGGTAAACAAATCGGGCTACCCAAAGATATACCCTGCGTTCTCGCGATTGCCGGTGTGGATCAGTCCCGAATTCAATTACCATTTAGCAGTGAAGGGCCCTGTTATTGGGAAGGTGTTCAATTCTTTTCCGATTATTCAAAACAAAGACCCTTACAAAAACCAGATCTCACCGCATTCCCATCCGGATATCCAGTCTGGAATGTTTCCGGTTCTCAAGATATTCGAAAAGGTTGGAGAGAGGTGGAAAAGGATAAAGGAGCCTCACTGATGGTAGGACCGGCGGGAAATTCATTCTCTGGTCCGCATGCAGCCGGGGTTGCCGCCTTAATGCTCTCAGCCAACCCCGAACTTAATCCTTGGGAAACTAGTGAGATTTTACGGAAGACCGCATCGGATCTTGGGCCAACTGGGACCGATTATAAGTTTGGAGCCGGGTTGATTGACGCATTGGCTGCGGTTCGGGCAGCTAAGAAAAGAAACTAGTTCTCCAGGCGTTTGAGAATGTCTTCAGCGACCCGCTCAGCCAACTCCTGAGATCCATGGGCATAATAGTGTACATCCGCTTTTTTCATCCAGTCTTTCATGTTCTTTTTACTCGGAGTGTAAAGGTCAAGGGTGGGGACACCATGCTTTTTCATAACCCGGGCAGCTGCCTGGTTATATTTTACAGAATCTCCCACATAGCGGGCCCTGGAACCGGGCGGGATTGGCGTGGTGTTTCGCCAAACCAATTGCGTGGCTGATTTTTTCATTCGAATAACCAGTTTTTCCAAATTTTTTTCATACTCGGATAGGGGAACCTGTACGATGCCTCCTTTTTCCTTGGGTACTAAATTAGTACCGTCCTTGCCCATGTATTTCAAATCGTGCAGTCCCCAGTTGAAATGAATCAGATCCCATTTTCTTTTACCGAGCCATTTTTCGATCTCGGTCACTCCCTTGGTGGTGGGGCCTCCATTGGTCGGTATTCGGTGCAGGTTCATTTTTCCTTTAAGCAAGGTCCGGGTGGGGAGGGTGTACCCGATACTGATCGAGTCTCCAATAATCAGGACATGGGGCAGTCCTTTCACTTCTTCAATTGGTGCCATCGGGTTCACACGCTTGGCTTTTTTGGTTTGGGCACTTGTAATTGTAACAAAAGTGAACAGTAAGAAGAGAGTCTGGAAGATTATTTTTTTCATCAAAACAACTCTCAAAGAAAAAAGAAGCTAATCGCAAACCTCAAATATCTTTTTTCTGAAATTATGATTTTTAATCAATTGTCGCTTTGACCTTGATCTAATTTCGATTGAATAAGCTTTGATCAACTTTTCTCTTTTTTGTGGCTCCTGCTTCCCGTTCTTGCATGGGCGGAAAATTTCCCGAGTTTCCGAATACCGAGTCGAGCACGGGTGGGGATTTCCCTGCTCGCAGGGTTACTTGATAATCTGAGCCTGAAAGAACGGCGTGATTTAATTACCTATCTTATGAATCCGAATCAGATCGGAAAGTAAGCACGGCCCGTTTTTATGACACAATCATGAATGGACTCGGAAAACTTCCAATATTAAAGGTTGATTTGAATCAATAAATTCACAATTACTATTTACCGAACCCTTCTATTCTAACCTCAATCCAACTCCCCTTTTACGATTATGAAACTTGAAACTCAATGTCTTCACGCAGGTTACTCGCCTGAATCCACTACCAATTCCTGTGCAGTTCCTTTGTACAAAACCAGTTCATTTGTCTTTAACAACACTGAGCACGCGGCTAATTTATTTGGTCTTCGTGAATTAGGGAATATTTATACCCGCTTGATGAACCCGACGACTGACGTCCTGGAACAACGGGTGGCCGCATTGGAAGGTGGAGCCGCTGCTCTGGGCATTGCCTCGGGAACCAGTGCAGTGTTTTATTCGATTATCAATCTTGCTCAGGAAGGCGATGAGATCATTTCCGCCAATAATCTCTATGGGGGTACTTACACGCAATTTAACGATATTCTTCCCAAGTTTGGAATCAAAGTTAAATTTGTAGACCCGAATAATCCGGCTGATTTTGCGGCCGCTATTACCGATAAGACGAAAGCTTTGTTTTGTGAATCGGTCAGTAATCCAGGCTTGGATGTGGCCGACATTAAGGCAATCGCCAATGTGGCGGACGATCATGGAATTCCTTTAATTGTAGATAGTACCTTTTCCACTCCTTACTTAACCAACCCAATCGAGCATGGTGCATCGATCGTGATTCATTCCCTGACCAAGTGGATGGGGGGACATGGAAACGGTATTGGTGGAATCGTAGTTGATTCCGGTACCTTTAATTGGAAAAACGGAAACTTCCCTCTCTACGATAATCCGGATAATAGTTACCATGGATTACGCTGGGGCCATGATCTTCCCGAACCTTTAGCTCCGGTTGCCTATATTTTAAGAATGCGTACAGTTCCACTACGTAATTTAGGTGCCTGTATTTCACCGGATAACTCCTGGCAATTTTTGCAGGGGATTGAAACCTTACCATTACGCATGGAACGACATTGTGAAAACTCCCTCGCAGTGGCACAGCATTTACAGGCTCACGACTCTGTGGATTGGGTGCGCTTTCCCGGACTGGAAGGCGATCCAATGAACTCCCTCAACGAGAAATACTTGAAAGGAAAGGGGGGATCGATGGTCGTTTTTGGTATTAAAGGCGGAGCGGATGCCGGACCCAAATTTATTGATAACCTACAACTTCTTTCTCACCTTGCCAATGTGGGGGATGCGAAGAGCCTTGCGATTCATCCGGCCACCACGACACATTCCCAGTTAAATGAGGAACAGCAAAGAGCCGGTGGCATTCCACCGGAAATGGTTCGTCTATCTATTGGCATTGAGCATATTGACGATATCATTGCCGATATTGATCAGGCACTTGCTTCGGTTTCTTCCTGATTGGAGTTTGTACCAAGCTCGGGTAAGCTAGGGTTATGAAAATAGCCTTTACTTACCTGTTTGCCCTGACCCTCATTATGGGAGGTGCTTTGGCGTACGGGTTCACCGTGGGCGATTTCTGGCAAGACGGGGGAAAATTAATCGATAATCCTTGGGGGATTGTTTCCCTGTTCGATGTCTATGTCGGATTCTTTTTCTTTATCGGCTGGATTTGGT
>ENA-OQVM01000542-OQVM01000542.1-marine-metagenome-genome-assembly--contig:-NODE-542-length-58286-cov-8.408373_pt1 | contig 58286 bp, 69 predicted proteins | sample MGYA00237776_ERZ505498 | MGnify/ENA primary metagenome ERZ505498 (study PRJEB26159, sample SAMN06265151) | marine metagenome | isolation source: Helgoland LTER site | place: Germany:Helgoland, sampling...
CGGGCAGATCATACTCCACCGGATCTTCGACGGTCATAATATTGCGCTGCCGACGATCCATCTGTTGCAGAGCGGCATAGAGAGTTGTGGTTTTACCGGAGCCTGTTGGGCCAGTGACCAAAATAATGCCGTGGGGCCGCGACACCAGATCAACCAACTGTGCCTTGGTCTCCTGGGGCATGCCCAGATCATCGGTCTGTAGCTTGCCTGCGTCTTTGTCCAGCAGTCGCATCACTACTCGCTCTCCATGACTGGAGGGCATGGTGGAAACACGCAGATCGATACTGCGGCCACCGAGGCGCACGCTCATGCGACCATCCTGTGGCAGACGGCGTTCGGCAATATCCAATTTTGACATCACTTTGATACGGGAGATTAACAGCGGTGCAATTTGAATTGAGGGGGACAGCACTGTGCGCAAGACACCATCGAGACGAAAACGCACCAGCGCTTCTTTCTCGTAGGGTTCGATATGGATATCGGAGGCATTTTCTTTTAGGGATTCGGCGATAACGGCGTTTAACAGACGCACAATCGGCGCATCATTCTCGGCATCCAAAAGATCACCGGCGTCTTCTAGATCTGCGGCGGCAGACTCCATATCGACAAAGTCTTTCATATCGGCCATAACCGATTCAGAGGAATTCTGACGGCCGCTGTAAAGCTGACTCAACTGAGTATCAAATTCTTGGTCAGCAACAGTCTGCACGGTCAGGTTAGACTGGCTCATGCGAACCACTTCACTGATGGCCCAGTCTGGCGCATCGGAGGTCAGCAGCAGATCACTTTCTGCGGTGCGCAAAAGTACGCGGTTAACCCGGGCAAATTCGTAGGGCAGTAAATCCAGCGCTGCGTCAGTCATTGGCACCTCTGTTTTTTTATTTCGCTATCAGCGGCAGTATTGGCGCTTTCTGGCGAGCATTTTATGGCGCAAAGTCTACCATAACGAACTCTAGCGATACATTGCTCAGCCTGTGTGTAAACCCCTAAAGCATGCCCAGCACAACTACCAACCAGGCTAGCTCGTTAGTCTTTTGAGGGTTTGTTGGAAGCCATCGACGGAAACGGAAATGGACGTACATTGCCACCAGAAACGTTTGCGCTGGCCTCAGTGATTTTGCAGGTACCCTCTTTTTCGACTTCATCGATACGTACTATCGACTGCATGGGAATAAAGCTGCGCTTGATCCCCGAGAACTCATTTTTAAGTTTCTCTTCGGCGGGATCGACGATCATTTGCGAGCGCTCACCAAAGATAAATTCTTCCACCTCGAGAAAGCCCCAGAGATCACTCTGAAAGACATGCCGCGCATAGATCTCGTAGACCTGTTCCTGATTAAAAAAGGTGATTCTATAGATGGGTTCACTGGACATGAAAGATTTGCCAATTCGGTGCGTTTAAAGGGCATCAATAATAGCACAGGATGTTTTTAGATAGCGCCATTAAATGACGACCGGAAATAGCCGCTTTATGTTGCCAATTGGACGTTCAGGGCTATAATGCTCGACCTCTTTAATTGATCAAAGATTAACCAACTCCATGACCGAAATCGCGACTGAAGCTACCAACCCGAGCAAGCCGATCAAAAAGCTGCATATCGTCACGCATGGCTGCCAGATGAATGAGTATGATTCTGCGCGCATGCGCGATCTGCTTGGGGACAGCCACCAGATGGTCGCCACGGATAATGCGGCAGAGGCCGACGTTATCCTGCTCAATACCTGCTCTATTCGCGAGAAGGCCCAGGAAAAAGTCTTTCATCAGCTTGGTCGCTGGAAACATCTGAAACAAGCTAACCCGGATTTGATTATTGGTGTCGGCGGCTGTGTCGCCAGCCAAGAGGGCGCGGCCATTGCCAAACGCGCACCCTTTGTGGATCTGGTCTTTGGCCCGCAAACCTTGCATCGCCTGCCGGAAATGATGGAGACCAGCAAAGCCGATGGTACTGTGGTCGTGGACATCAGCTTCCCGGAAATCGAAAAATTTGATCGCCTGCCAACGCCTGAAGCCGATGGCGTATCCGCCTTTGTTTCGATTATGGAAGGCTGCTCCAAGTACTGTTCTTTTTGTGTGGTGCCCTATACCCGCGGCGAAGAAGTCAGTCGCCCCATGGCCGATGTGCTGGCCGAGATCGGCGCCCTGGCCGAGCAGGGTGTTCGGGAAGTCAATCTGCTGGGTCAAAACGTCAATGCCTACCTGGGTGAAATGCCCGACGGGTCAATCTGTGATTTTGCCGAGCTGCTGCCCTATGTCGCCGATATCGACGGCATAGATAGAATTCGTTACACCACCTCGCATCCAGTGGAATTTTCCGACCGCCTGATTGAGGCCTATGCCCATGTGCCCGAGCTGGTCAGTCACCTGCATCTACCGGTACAGAGTGGCTCCGATAAAATATTGATGGCCATGAAGCGCGGCCACACGGCGATTGAGTACAAATCAAAAATCCGCCGTCTGCGCGCAGTGCGTCCGGATATTAGTATTTCTTCCGACTTTATTATTGGCTTCCCCAATGAGAGCGAAGAGGATTTCTCTGCCACCATGAAGTTGATCAGTGATATTGGCTTTGATACCTCGTTTAGCTTTATCTACAGCGCCAGACCCGGAACACCCGCTGCAGATCTGCCGGACAGCACACCGGAAGCGGTGAAAAAGCAGCGTCTGCAAATCCTTCAGGATCGCATCAGCCAGAATGCCGCCGAGATCAGTCGACGCATGGTTGGCAAGCAGGAAACACTTCTGGTCACCGGCATTTCAAAGAAAGATCCGGGACAGCTGCAAGGGCGTACAGAGAACAATCGGGTGGTTAACTTCCGCAGCGATAATCACGCACTGATAGGCACCTTTGTGGAGAGCATTGTCACCGAGGCACTGCGCAACTCACTGCGTGGCGAATTAGTCTAGCCAGTCTGTATAGAAGTAAACAGGTTAAGAGATCAAGTTGTTATACTATTTGGGCAAGATAAAGGGTTTACCCTGCTTCACAGATCGCGCTATGCTAGTCTTAACTTCTCTTAATTAAGGTACAAAAGCACTCATTGAAAAGATCGGATAATCAACCATCTGCCTCGACGCTCACTCTCGAGCCCAATGATGCTCGCCGTCTAGCCGCACTCTGCGGCCAATTTGATGAAAACATCCGTCTTATCGAACAGCGTCTCGACGTTGATATTCGCTCGCGAGACAATTTTTTTGCCGCCTATGGCGATCTCGCAGCGGCCAATCAAGCCACTGCGGTGATTTATAACCTCTATCAACAAACCGCACATTACGCTGAGCTGTCCCCCGAAGAAGTACACCTCAACTTGCGCCAGAGCCAGCCACAGCCTGAGCAGCAATCTGAGGAGCAGCCTTCCAAAAAGCCCTCGAACAAGCACTCCAGACAGCACTCCAGACAACAAACTAATTCCACCGGCACACCATCTCGTAAAGAGGCGTCGTTTATGCAAACACCCCCACTGAGTAGCCCTAAGCCTAAGAACAGCCCTAAGCCTAAGAATAGCCCTAAGCCTGTCAATAGCTCTAAGCCTGCTAGCGGCCCTGAACCTATAGAGAACGCCGAGAACTTCAGCGTTATTCGCACCAAAAAAGGCAATATCAAACCCCGCGGTATTAATCAGCAGCGCTATGTGCGCGCGATTCAAACCCACGACGTTAATTTTGGTATTGGCCCTGCCGGTACAGGTAAAACCTATCTCGCCGTTGCCTGTGCCGTGGAGGCACTGCTGCGCGACGAAGTCGAGCGCATCCTGCTAGTTCGTCCGGCAGTAGAAGCCGGTGAGCGACTGGGCTTTCTGCCCGGGGATCTGGCTCAGAAGGTCGACCCCTACCTGCGACCCCTCTATGACGCGCTGCATGAAATGCTCGGCTTTGAAACCGTGGCAAAACTGCAAGAGCGCAACGTAATTGAGATTGCCCCGCTAGCCTATATGCGCGGCCGCACGCTTAATGGCGCCTATATTTTGCTCGACGAAGCCCAGAACACCACCCGCGAGCAGATGAAAATGTTTCTCACGCGCATAGGCTTTGGCTCAACCGCCGTTATCACTGGCGACATGTCTCAGGTTGATCTGCCCCGGGGCGTCAATTCCGGACTTGTTCACGCCTGCGAAGTACTGCAAGATGTGCAAGAAGTGAGCTTTACCCACTTCATATCACGGGATGTTGTGCGCCATCCTATTGTTCAAAGCATCGTAGATGCCTATGATGCCCACGAGAAAACTGAATAAATAACCCATAAATGAATCTATCCATCGACATTCAGAAGGCCTGCGCCTCTGAAGACTCACCCGACGAAGACAGTATTAAGCGCTGGGTAAGCGCTGCCATACGTGACGAGCGGGATGAATGCGAGTTGAGCATTCGTATTGTCGATGAGCTGGAGAGTGCCGATTTCAATCAGCGCTACCGCGGCAAAAGCGGTGCCACCAACGTTCTCAGCTTCCCCTTTGATGCAGTCACCCCAGAGCCCTTGCCGATTCTCGGCGATCTGGTGATCTGTGCCCCGATTTTAGTCCGCGAAGCCGTTGAACAACAAAAAACAACCATCGCACATTGGGCACATATTGTGATCCATGGCGTATTGCACCTGCTCGGTTACGATCATATTGAAGATCAAGACGCCGAACAGATGGAGAGTTTAGAAACAGAGATTATGCTGGTTCTAGACTTCCCTCCCCCCTACCGGATTCTCCACGAGTCCTCCGACGACCCTATTGAAGTCACGAGCAGCTAACAATGAATGAAGAAACAGCCAATGGCACACCCGAAAAATCCCTTTTTGAACGGATTGGTCGGGTCTTTTCGCAAATGCCACGCAACAGCGAAGACGTTGCAGACATGTTGCGAAGTGCAGAAAATGAATCGATTATCGATGCCAGTGTGCTGCAAATCATGGAAGGGGCGCTAAAAGTATCCGACCAGCAAGCCCGGGAGATTATGATCCCACGCTCGCAAATGGTCATTATTGACGATGACTTTACCCTCGAGCAGGTGCTTGAAGTGGTAATCAGCTCCCAGCACTCACGTTTTCCTGTAGTTGGCGAATCCTCCGACGATATTAAGGGTATTCTGCTAGCCAAAGAAATGCTGCCACTGCTGCTGTCGGGCAACGACTCCTTTGACCTCAAGTCTCTACTGCGACCCGCCACCATTATTCCCGAGAGCAAACGCCTCAATGTGCTGCTGCAAGAGTTTCGCGAACAGCGCTATCACATGGCCATAGTGGTGGACGAATACGGCGGTGTCTCCGGGCTGCTGACCATTGAAGATATTCTTGAAGAGATTGTTGGCGAGATTGAAGATGAGACCGATGAACATGAAGAAGCACCGATAATAGCCGCCGCAGATGGCAGCTTTAACGTCGAAGCGATCGCCGAGATTAGCGAGTTTAATGAGTTCTTTGATGTGGGCTTGGTCGACGATGAGTTTGATACCATCGGCGGTCTGGTGCTGCATGCCTTTGGGCGACTGCCCGAAATTAACGAGAGCATCGACTTTGATGGCTTTACCTTTAAAGTCACCGATGGTGATAACCGTAAAATCAGCAAACTGGAAGTGACCAAGCTCAGTTCATGATGCGCTCAGCCCGCGGGCAAACATTTCTCCTCTTATTTGCCTCGGGGGCCCTGCTGCCACTAGCGCTGGCGCCGTTTAATTTCTGGCCCATCGCGATTCCCTGTATAGCCATACTATTTTACAAACTTCAGCATCAAACAGCCAAGCAGGCCTTAGTAAAAGCCAGCGTCTTTGGCTTCGCTATGTTCTTTGCCGGGGTCAGCTGGGTCTACGTCAGCATTCACGAACACGGCTTTATTCCCGCGCCTCTAGCGTTATTGGCAACCACTCTTTTCTGTCTCTTTCTGGCCTTACTCTTTGCACTGCCCTTTGTACTCAGTGCATTAATTCCCCAGCGATCCAGCGCTTGGCTACTGGGACTGCCAGCAATCTGGGTGCTCAGCGAATGGTTTCGCAGCTGGATCTTTACCGGTTTCCCCTGGCTCTATGCTGGCTATATTCACACCGACACCTGGCTCAGCGGCTGGGCACCGGTTGGCGGCGTCATGTTGCTAAGCTTTATTACTGCGCTGGCAGCGGCCACTCTTGCTCAGCTGGCCCAGTCATTCTTAGCTAATAAAGGGCATTCAAAAAAGCAGCCTCTTCAGACAAGCACGAAAATTTCACTCCTGATATTGCTGCTATTAACGTTAAGTGGGTACTTACTTCAGAGTACCTCATGGACTCAGGAAACTGGTAAGAACCTCTCTGTGGTATTGATTCAACCCAATACCGACCAAAACAAAAAATGGTCTCCCAACGAACGGCAGGGCATCCTCGAGCAACTCCAAGCCCAAACCGAACCGCACTGGGGAGCCGACCTGATTGTCTGGCCTGAAGCCGCAGTTCCCGCCACACAAAAACGGGTTAGCAACTACCTTCTCGACCTGCATATGACCGCAAAAGTGAACCAAACTGCCCTCTTAACGGGTATACCCACTCAAGACCCGATGGACGGCAAGTATTACAACTCGGTGTTAGCCCTAGGTGCGACCAAGGGGCAATACGACAAAACCAGACTAGTGCCTTTTGGAGAATATGTGCCCCTTGAAGGCATTCTGCGTGGCTTGATTCGATTTTTTAACTTGCCCATGTCATCGTTTTCCCTCGGCGCCAAAGATCAGCCACTGCTGATAATAGCCGGTGAACCCATGGCCACGGCGATTTGCTATGAGATTGTTTACCCGGATCTGGTCGCCCGTATTAGCCGCGCGGCAACGCTGCTATTAACCGTGAGCAATGACGCCTGGTTTGGCAACTCCTTCGCGCCACAGCAACATATGCAGATGGCTCGAATGCGCGCCATTGAAAATGCCAAGCCCATGGTGCGCGGCACCAGCAATGGCATTACCGCGATAGTCGATCATCGTGGCAAGATAGAGAAACAGCTGGAACAGTTTAGTGCTGGCGAACTCAGCGGCAATGTGAAGCCAAGAGTCGGACAGACATTTTTTGCACAGACTGGCTCATGGCCGGTGGTGATCATGGCGCTGCTAATTTGCGGTGGCTTAATAGGTAGAAGACACTTAAGAAAAACAATGGGAATCAAAACATGAGCTTTAAAACACTCATCTCAGCAATCACATTTAGCCTAGCTGCCAGTACTGCCACAGCACTAGAAGTTGGCGATCAGGCACCAGACTTTTTACTCGAAGCCACCGATGGCAAGTCATATAGTGTCAGCCAATTTAACGGCAGTGAAGCCGTGGTGATCGCTTGGTACCCCAAAGCCTTTACCGGCGGCTGTACCATTGAGTGCAAGTCTCTGGCAGACAATGGCCACCTACTCAAGAATCTTGAAGTCGCCTACTTTATGGCCAGCGTCGATCCGATTGAAAAGAATATTGAATTTGCCGAAGCCTATAAAGCCGACTTCCCGCTGTTGAGCGATCCGACTAAGAAAGCGGCCAAAGCCTATGATGTGCTTGCTGTTTATGGCCTGCCCAAGCGTCATACTTTCTACATCGGCAAAGACGGTAAGATTCTGTTTATCGACAAGAAAATTCGCCCAGCCACTTCGGCTGAAGATATGGCGGCGAAGTTGAAAGAGTTGGGTGTGCCGACAAGAAGGACGAGCTAAGAGCTCTGGACTGCTAAGTTTACTTTTTATCCAGGGCTTGTCGTGGGTAGAGCTCAGGGTTTTCTATAATTTTCTCACTGAGATCCACATCAATATCTGGCCAATGAAAGTGGCCAGGAGACGGCTCTTGAACGTTGTAAATGACTTTAACCGGTTGATCCTGAAACCAGGGAAACTCTTCGTACGGCATAAAGAGTTCTTTACCACTTGATGCAAGAAGCCAAACACCATTGACCGAAATATGTGTCACTTCAGTGTCCGAAGTACTCTTGCCACGCGTCAATGAGCTCATCGTTGTGCTCCTCAATTAGCCTTTCGACATCTTTTAGATGCTGCCTAGTATAATGATAACTCTTTGCCAGCTGTATATCTGGCTCGAGCCAAAGCTTAGCTTCACCGTCACCAGAAATGACGTGAACATGTATTCTATCCTCTTCCCTTGAGAAAAAGAAAAATCTATATCCATTTTCGCGGAATACCGTAGGGCTCACTCAAATTCCGTTTAGTTTAAACCAACGTATGAAAGGCCAGTTACGTAGCTTTATAAACACTTGACCGGTGACCAACTTTGACGACCTGCACCACAAGCGCAGTGTCTTGAATTTCATAGATTATTCGATACAACCCAACTCTTACCCTATACCTCTCCTGAGCAGAGAGCTTGGTGCATCCAGCCCCTCTGGGATCATCGGCGAGTTCATCAATTCTGCCTAAAATCCGTTTAATATCTGGGTTGGCGATTTTACGCAAATCTTTAGCAACAGATTTTTTAAACGTTACTTTATATTTTGCCATGCTTCTTCAGGTCTTTTAGCAGGGATTCATAAGACATTTCAGGCTCTCTAACTCGCGAGTCAAAGGCTGACAAATCTTCCTGATCCTCGGCCAACTGCATACGCAAGGCTTCATCAACGATTTCCGATACAGACAGATGTGAAGATGCCGCTTTCATACGCAACGCCTGGTGGATCGTAGGGTCAAAATAGACTGTAGCTCTTTTAGATAAAGTGCTCATATTACTTCTCCTTAAGTACAAAGAAGAATAACGCTACAACGCTATAGCGTCAAGACGTCCCACTTAAAGTATGAGCCTTTATATTAAAAACTTGATCCTGGTTGTGACAAAAACTCAACCTCCTCCGCCGTGGAATCTCGCCCTAGAATCTCATTTCTATGGGGATAGCGGCCAAACCGATCAATAATCGCCTTGTGGCGCAATTCGAAATTCAAATTGCCTTCATTGCCATAGGCCTCATACAGCGAAACCGCCTCTTTGTGTATTGCCGCTGATTCACTGTGCATAAATGGCATATAGAAGAAACTCCGCATACCTTCAGCAATCTCTTTATCTACACCGGCGCGAATAGCTTCTTGGGACAGAGCCAAGGCCAAAGAGTCCGTTGCAAATGAAAGGGGAGAATCGCGGTAGATATTCCGCGAAAACTGGTCCAGCACTATGATCTCAGCCAAGCGCCCCTCTGCCGTATCGCGCCATGAATTGAGTTCACAGCGAGACGCCTGCCCATGAACTTCTGAAAATCGGTTGGCGATAAGCTGATCAAAATGAACATCCTTTTTCCACCACTGAGTTTGGCTAATCTCTTCAAACCAAAATTTGATCACTTCTTTTTGCATTATAAAATTCCTTTTCCCATATAACATTTTAAGAGCCAGAGGCGCTGCGGTGGTTAGCTTACAAGCTGCTGCTCTAAATTTTTAAGGTCACCTAAAACCCACAGACTAGACACCTTCTCTCCCGAAAACTTAAACAGTGCTGCGCCAGCCCAAGAGACCTGCTTGTTTGTCGGGCTATAACCCAAAAATATTCCCTGGTGGTTACCCGTAAATAGCATTTTTGCAAATACCGTTTCTGATTCAATAATTAAATCTTCGATAAGGCATCTGTAACCCGACAAAGCTGAATGAACAGTCTCCAGGTACTCGACAAAACCTGTATGCCCTCGCTTCTCTTGCCCTAGGGATCCTCGAAAGACAAAGTCTTGATGCAGTACATGAGGAATTTCAGCAAGATTCTTCTTATCCCAGATTTCAGAATAAAATTTCCTAACTTGTTTTTCATGGATACCCATACATCTGCTACCCGCTTTTTTGCACTATTCAAACCAAGCTTTAATACTCTGTAGCCGATTGCTACAGCTGATTAACGTAATTAATGATAGACCATGCCTAGACAGACCCAAACCTATCTATATAGCCCTCTGTTACCTTATAATTCCCGCCTCTTTTAAATTCAATAAGCAGTGACTCTTCATGACCATGGAACATCCCTATCTCCCCGCTGAATTAGAGCGTGACGCGCAGCAGTACTGGACCGAAAACAAGACCTTTGAGGTCACTGAAGATCCGGACCGCGAGAAATTTTACTGCCTTGCTATGTTCCCCTACCCCAGCGGTAAGCTGCATATGGGCCATGTGCGCAACTACACGATTACCGATGTGATCGCTCGCTATCAGCGCATGCAGGGCAAGAATGTGCTGCACCCTATGGGCTGGGATGCCTTTGGTCTGCCAGCTGAAAATGCGGCGATTCAAAATAAGACTGCTCCGGCGAAGTGGACCCACGAGAATATTGCCTATATGAAGGCGCAGCTAAAGTCTCTGGGCTTTGGTATCGATTGGTCTCGAGAGCTGGCCACCTGCGATCCCGACTACTACAAGTGGGAGCAGTGGTTTTTCACCAAACTCTATGAAAAAGGCATGGTCTATAAAAAGACTAGCGCGGTTAACTGGTGTCCCCACGATGCCACAGTGCTGGCTAATGAACAGGTTGTCGACGGCTGCTGCTGGCGCTGTGACACCCCGGTAGAGCGCAAAGAAATTCCCCAGTGGTTTATTCGCATCACCGATTACGCTGAGCAGCTGCTCAATGATCTCGATGAGCTGGAGCACTGGCCCGAGCAGGTTAAGACCATGCAGCGCAACTGGATCGGTAAAAGTCGTGGTGTGACCATGACCTTTGATCTGTCGACTGCGGTTGGCGACTACCCGAGCTTTGATGTCTACACCACGCGCCCCGATACTTTGATGGGCGTGACTTATCTGACCTTGGCGACGCAACATCCCATTGCCCTGACGGTTGCGGAATCCAACCCTAAACTGGCCGCGTTTATTGGCGAGTGCAAAACCCAGCAAAGCTCGGAAGCCGAAATGGCGACCATGGAAAAGCGCGGCATGGATACGGGTATCACTGCTATTCACCCACTGACTGGCGAGACGGTTCCAGTTTGGGTCGGCAACTATGTATTGATGGACTATGGCTCTGGCGCGGTAATGGCTGTACCTGGCCATGATCAGCGTGATTACGAGTTTGCCAAAAAATATCAGCTAGCGATCAAGCAGGTGATTGCCCCCATTGGTGATGAGCCCTGCGATATCGACAGTGAAGCCTTTACCATCAAGGGCAGCCTGGTTAATTCCGGTGTCTATGACGGCCTCGATTTTGATGCCGCCTTTGATGCTATAGCAGCAGCCCTTGAAGCCTGCGACCACGGCACCATGACCACTAACTATCGCCTGCGTGATTGGGGCGTTAGTCGCCAACGTTACTGGGGCGCACCGATCCCGATGTTTAATCTGGCAGATGGCGGTGAGATTCCGGTGCCTCTCGACCGGCTACCCATGTTGCTGCCCACTGAAGTGGAGATGGACGGCATTCAGTCGCCGATCAAAGCGGATCTGGAGTGGAAAAAAGATACCCTTGACGGTCAAGCAGTGGAGCGTGAGACCGATACTTTTGACACCTTTATGGAGTCCTCTTGGTACTATGCCCGCTTTACCTGCTCCGACCTCGACAGCGCCATGCTCGATCCGGAGCGCGCCGATTACTGGTTGCCGGTGGATCAATATGTTGGCGGTATCGAGCACGCGATTTTGCACCTGCTCTATGCACGTTTTTACCACAAGTTATTGCGCGACGAAGGTCTGGTCAACAGCAACGAGCCGTTCAAAAGCCTGCTCTGCCAGGGCATGGTTCTGGCTGAGTCTTTTTACAAAGACAATGGCGGCCGCAAGCAGTGGTTATACCCCAATGAAGTCACGGTTGATCGGGATGCCAAGGGCAAAACCCTCAAGGCGATCGAGACGGCAACTGGCGAAGAAGTCCACAGCGGCGGCATCACCAAGATGTCGAAATCAAAAAATAACGGTGTCGATCCGCAGACCGCTATCGACAAACACGGCGCCGATACAGTGCGCCTGTTCACCATGTTCGCAGCGCCCCCAGAGCAGACTCTGGAGTGGAGCGACGACGGTGTATCCGGTGCTCACCGTTTCTTGCGCAAGCTCTGGACCATGGTTCACAGCCATTTAGATCAGGCAGCGGCTGGCGGCAAACCAGCTCAGCTGAATCCAGAATCGTTTACTTCTAGCCACAAAGATCTGCGTCGCAAGACCCATGAAACTATCAATAAGGTCAACGATGACTACGGTCGCCGCAACACCTTTAACACCGCAATTGCCGCGGTGATGGAACTGTTAAATGAAGTGGCTAAACACAGCGATAATGATGCCCAAAGTGTTGCTGTACGCCATGAAGCCCTGAGCAGCGCCGTGTTATTGCTGGCCCCTATAGCGCCACATATTTGCCATAGCCTCTGGCCAGCACTGGGCAACACGGAAGCAGTGGCCGATGCAGCTTGGCCCAAACTCGACGAAGCCGCTCTGGTACGCAGTTCGATTGAACTGGTGATACAGGTAAATGGCAAAGTGCGCGGCAAGATTGAAGTGGCCGCCGATGCCTCAAAGGACAGTATTGAGCAACTGGCCTTGGCCGATACCAATGTACAGCGCTTTACCGACGGCGTGACAATCCGAAAAGTGATTGTTGTTCCAGGAAGACTGGTTAATATAGTAGCCAACTAAGCTACAGTGAAAACGGTGATGATGATGCGGAACATTCTATTAGCGACAATGATTACCCTGCTCTGTGGCTGCGGCTGGCAGCTGCGCGACGCCCAGGTGGTGCCGCAAAGTGTCGGCAGCGTGCATATCGCCACCCAGTTGGCGGACCGTGATTTCGTTAGCGAATTAACCCGCGCATTAAATGTCTATGGCGTCGAGGCGGTGTCTTCAGCAGCGGCGGCAGACTATTCCGTAGTGATTGTTAACTTCCGCCAAAACCGCCATATTGGAACCTTAAACGCCAGTGGGCGCGTAGCGGAATATCAGCTTAATGAAGATGTGGACTTTCTAATTGCCAATGCTACAGGCACACCTCTAACTGCCCTGTTCACCGCCTCGGTGGAACGCAGCTATGAAATTCAAGAGAGCGATATTCTCTCTTCAGAAAATGAAGAGCGCCTGGTGAAACGCGAGATGCGTGAAGAGATCGTCCGTCAGATCCTCAACCGGCTCAAGGTACTGCCTGCACAGGGTCAAGTTCCCCAGGCTCCCCAAGCAGCCGAGCAGTAAGCGATGAAAATACGCGCCGAGCAACTTCCAGACCAGATCAAGAAGCAGCTATTGCCGGTCTACGTTATTAGCGGCGGCGATCCGCTTTTGACCCAGGAAGCCGCCGACAGTATTCGCGCAGGTGCTCGCGCCCAAGGATTTTCAGAGCGCGATATTTTCCATGCCGAAGGCAACTTCGACTGGAACCAAATTCTCAATGAATCTAATGCACTGTCACTGTTCTCTGACAAAAAAATTCTCGAAATCCGAATTACCAACGGCAAGCCCGGCGATAAAGGTGCAGCAGCGCTCAGCGAACTCTGTACCAAGCCTAACCCAGACAATCTGGTACTGGTGATTCTGCCGAAACTTGAACGGGCCGCGCAAAATAGCAAGTGGATGAAAACCCTTGAAAGCGCCGGGGGCCATATTCAAGTATGGCCAGTGGACGCCAAACAGATGCCACGCTGGATTCAACAGCGTCTGCGCAGCGCCAATATCAATGCCAATCAGGAAGCCATACAAATTCTTGCTGACCGCGTTGAAGGCAACCTACTCGCGGCAGTTCAAGAGATCGAGAAGCTTAAATTACTGGCCACCGACGGCACAGTTGATGGCAATACCATGTCGTCAGTGGTCGCCGACAGCGCCCGCTATAACCTATTTGAATTCGTCGATAAGATACTTATGGGAGACGGCCAGTCCGCGGCGCGGTCACTTCGCGGTCTGCAAAATGAAGGCACCGACGCCATTCCACTGCTCTGGGCGATAACCCGAGAGTTGCGCATCCTAGTCAAAGCCAGTGAGCTGGTGGCCGAGGGTGAACACAGCGACCGAGCACTGAAAAACTCTGGTGTCTGGGAAAAACGTTTGCCGCTGTTTAAGGGAGCTCTCCAGCGTTTGCGTCCCGCACACCTGCGTATGCTCTTGCGTCAGGCCGGTGCTATCGATCGCGGCATCAAAGGCATGCGCGATGCTGATGTCTGGGACGAGCTTGCTACGCTGGTGCTGTCCTTCGCTGGCAGTCAAACACTGCAGCCGGGCAATATTAAGATTTTATTACAAAACTAAGCTCTCTAACCAAAGCTCTCTAACAAAAGCTATCCAACCAAAGTTCTCAAACCAAAGCCCTCTAACAAAAGCTCTCCTCCCTCCCCCGTTTTCAAATCCGTTTCCCGATCAACTTTCCCAATGCTTTCAGTAGTCTGCACCTGTCCAGTGGCTATACTCGAACCCCATCAACGACAATTGATCGAGAGAAAATCACTTGAAATAAAACATTACTGTAATCCGTTTCGATAATGATATCTAAGCAATAGCGGACTAATTGAACAAGGATTGTTTAATGGATAGCAACGAAAAAATCAGCGGTCAGCCACTGCGAACTGAGATCATCGGCGACAGTGATCCCATTCAAAAACTGCTCAGAGATATCGGCAAAATCGCCCGCGCCGATGCCCCGGTGCTTATCTCCGGAGACAGCGGAACCGGCAAGGAACTGATTGCCAGAGCCATTCACCAAAACAGCGCACTGCGTTCACAGCAGCCTTTTGTGGTGGTTAACTGTGGTGCGATTCCCGCGGAACTTATCGAGTCGGAACTCTTTGGCCATGTTAAAGGCGCATTTACCGGGGCCGACAAATCCACCGTTGGCCGCATTGCCACGGCAGATGGCGGCACGCTATTTCTCGATGAAATTGCCGACCTACCTCTCAGTCACCAGGTTAAATTACTGCGTTTTTTACAGGAGGGCAGCATTGACCCGGTGGGCTCTCATAAGCCCAAGCAGGTAGATGTGCGCGTACTCGCCGCCTCTCATGTAAAGCTAGAGGAGGCCGTGAGTGCCGGAAAATTTCGCGAAGATCTGTTTTTTCGCCTCAATGTGCTGAACCTTCACTCGCCGCGACTGGCCGAGCGCAAAGACGATATTGAACTACTGGCCTACCACTATTTACGCTTATTTCTCGCTAGCATGGTCAGCCCAGCGCGGGACTTTTCCGGCGATGCCCTGATCGCACTAAAATGTCACAGCTGGTCTGGCAATGTCAGGGAGCTAATGAACCGAATCCAAAAAGCCCTGGTTATGTGTGACGGAAATCTTCTGGAGCCAGAAGACCTTGGATTAAATAACCCACCGACTCGCACTAATGCTGAAGTAATAGATCTTGAGTCAGTCCGTGAGGCAGCAGAAAAAAAAGCCCTTAAAAATGCCTTAGATCATGCTGATAATAATATTTCCAAAGCAGCGCGAGCACTCTCTGTGTCGCGCATGACTCTCTACCGCTTGCTCGACAAACATAAACTCAGAGTTTGATTCTTAGCATTAAAATAAACTCGACATTTTCTATTTCTTGGTTTTAGTTTCTGCCCAATAAAACCAACTGAATCACTGTCTCATACCTGTTACGTCTGTAGATAGCCGCAAACAAAAAAACTGTAACGCTACAGCGACAGTTTTATTTTATTGCCCTGAAAACCTCAGATTATATTTCTTCAAAAATACTATATCCCATTTTATATCAATGACTTACCTGAATTGGCATAGAGCTTGCTAACCCTAAAACACGGATGAGAAATCAACTCATAATGATAATGGACTTCTGGAAAAAGTTTTATCAGCAAACAGGGAATGTTTATAAATGAAAAATAATATGCACTATAAGAAAACCATTCAATGCAGCCTTAACAGTATTTTAGCGGTGACTATAGGCTTAGCCGTTGGTGTCGCCAAAGCAGATGATCTAAATAGTCAAATACAGCTAACAACAATTTCACAGTCAACGATTGGCGAAGATGCTCTCAGCGGCATGGCTGGTATTAGCGCAATTAATATCAGTGCAGGAGACAGTAACCTACAGCAAAATTCCGCGGCTATTGCGGTCTCGAGTAACGGCGGTTTCAGTGCCTCTACAGTCAAGCCCTCACAGATAAACCAATTCAACAGCTCAGTACAAGATAGTGGCGCAGGGCAAGCCCTGATCGGTGAGATTTTACCCGGCGCATTCAACAACGGGGTCGGCATAGTCATGATCAACCAGTCCAGCGGCACGGGCAACAGCCAATTCAATGGTGCCGCAATTGCCATTGGCGCGCCGGGATCCTTTGCCGCAGTTGAACTGGGCGACCTGGAACTGGCCTCACATGTCTCTTCGGTCGACAGCGCGCTTCAGAGCAAACTGGCAGATAACCCCGATGGACCCGAAATGAATGCAGTGCTAGCGGATGATACTTTCCGCAACTCACAGGGGATTGTGCAAATTAATCAGGTGGTCGGCAACGGCAACCGAACCGTTAACGCTCTGTCGATGAGCTTACAAATTCAGTCCCAGTGAATCCACTGAGTTACTGGGACCGAAATGGAGGTGCAGTAACACTGCACAGCAGTAGCAAACCAAAACCTATCAGGAGAAATATCCTATGAAAATGAAACCATTACCACTGGCCTTGGCCATAAGCTCTGTGCTTGGTCTGTCAATGGCGACTTATGCAGATGACAGCGATGGCGGGAAAGATCGTGGCCCAGATTCCGACGTTGAGATTAATAAAGAGATCAATGTCTATGAGGACCATTATTTCAGCAGCGACATTCAAGCATTGGGGTTAATCCTTATTGACTCAAAGTCCACAGCGGTTTCTGAAGTGAACCAGAAGAGCGCTGAGAACCAAGTCTACAATGGTAGCGAAACCACCAACACAGCCAGTGCTGGTGACAATGTACTGAATGGCGCCACAGGTAACATTGGGCTTAACGTTGCGGCTGGCGATAACAATGTGCAGCAGAATTCGACTGCCATCGCCGCTTCACAATCCCAGGGCACTGAGATCAATTTTGATTTTGACTTCAGTACCGGAGAGAGTGTCAGCAACAGCAATGTCTATGATCAGTCCGCCAGTGAAGCTGCTGCCTATGAGCATTCAGCATCAGCCAGTCGCAGCCAGAGTCATACCAAGAGCGGCACGGTTGATTACACCAAGACAACTGATAGCACAACTAACTGGGAAGCTGAGTACGGCGCCTTTGAAAAGCACCTGGATATCAATGGCAATGGCGATCTATCGCTGAGTAAAAGCAAGCAGAGCAGCCAATCAGACGATGGAGCGGGCAATACTTCAAGTAGCTCATCACTGGAAATTGATGTGGATGGCGATATTGTCCTCGACGCTCACGGGCACGGAAGCCACAAGCAGGTAAATGCCTCAGGGACTAAAACCAGCAATGGTGAGTTGAACAAAAATGCCACCTGGTCGAGCACCCATGAGGCCAATGAAGAATACTCCGAGTCTGCCAGCTACAGTCAGGAAGCCTCTGCAAGCAGCCATCATGACGATTCCTATGATCGCTCTTACAGCATGAATGCCAGCATCGACGCCACTTTAGTATTTGGTGGAGCAGCGGACGCTGAGACCTTCTCTAATCAGGTCGCGGCTTACAACAGCACCTACAGCTATGGCACCACTAATGATGCCAGCTTGGGTGGCAATGCAGGTCAGGATGCGGCGGGTAATATTGGCATTAATATCGCTGCCGGCGATAACAATGTTCAGGCTAACCAGCTAGCTCTGGCATCTGCCAGTGGCGCACTGGCCACTGCAACGGCCTCTTCAAACCAAGCAGCCTATGGCAATTACACCAGCAACGAGCCGGTCAGAGATACCATTGTTAACAGAGTCGATGTTGCTCTTAGCGGCGACGGATCCGGAACCTACAACGGTACCTCCGATCAAGTTGGCGATGTCTATCTGGATACCTGGTCAGGTGAGACTCATCCTGGTGGTGACAACACGGGCCATATCGATGTGGATAACCAGGCTCAGGGTGCGCAGGATCCCAATGGCGACGGCGGAGCATTCCTGTTCTCCGAGGCCGGCGTGATCGATCTCGACAATATCAGCCTTGGCGGACAGATCACCTATACACAGACTATCTACAAAGCACATAGCAACAACGCTTCAGTGGGTAGCAATGTATTGGCCGGTGCCTCTGGCAATATTGGTCTCAACGTAGCAGCGGGTACTAACAATGTGCAGGGCAATGCTCTGGCAATTGCTAACGTCAGTGTTCCAGTAGCGCCTCCTGGTGGTGGCGGTGGCGGCGAGCAGTAAGTAAGCGCTCGTATTTCACAATGCAGCTAAAACTGGGCGCTGTTTATCCACGGGTAAGCAGCGCCTTTTTTACATCGGGAAATGGAAACTATTGACCATGCAAAATGCACCTTACACCAGCAGTAGCTCCCTACCAGACTCACTGTGGCGTTCACTGTCTATAGCCACGGCGCTGTTTTTGATATGGCAGTTGATGCTCCCCCGAGCGAGCCTAGCGGCGGATTTACAATTCTATAGCCTTGCTGGCCTTGGGCAATTTAACAAGCCAGTGCGCAGTGTTAGAGAAGAGCGCTTTAAAAATCTTGTGGAGCAGCAGTACGATTTCAGTTGCGGCGCGGCGGCGGTGACCACGGTTTTAAAGTACGCCTATAACCTAGATGTCACCGAGCTGGATGTCATCGAAGGCATGCTCGAGGTCAGTGATCCAGAGATTGTTGCCGAAAAAGGTTTTTCATTACTGGATATTCGCAAATATGTGCAGAAGCATAGTTTGCGCGGTCGCGGTTACAACGTCGAGCCAGAAGCTCTCGACAGCATCCGTATTCCAACCATCACCTTGCTTAATATCAAGGGCTATCAGCATTTTGTGGTGCTCAAGCGAACCATTGGTGACAGCGTCTATGTTGCCGATCCGGCCCTCGGCAATCGAGTGATTCCCCGAGACGAATTTATAAAAGGCTGGAACGGAGTGATTTTTGCGGTAATCGGCAAAGGCTTTGATAAACAGACCGTGCTCAGCCAGTCCGAACCGGCGCTCACCGCACGCAGATTTATGGATAGCTTTAGCCCCATCAGCAACAGCGAATTACTCGACTTCGGTTTTTCCCATGCCGATTTATTTTAGTGTCACAAAACTTTAACAACTCCGGTTATTGAGAGCGGCTTATTACCAGCCGCGTAATAGATGACCAAACTCAAGAGGTGCCTGTCATGAACCGATCAAAATCCGCTCCAATGAAAAAACAAACCACCGCAACTAGAAAAGCGCCCGCAGCTTATAGAGCACCTGCAGCACGCAGAGTGCCCGCAACGCAGAAAGTACCGGCAGCTAAAAAGCCTGTAGTCGATAAAACGCCAACAGCTAACAAAACAGCAGGCCACTACTCCGCCACCTCCGCAGTGGTCACCCTAGCTATCGTCTTCTCCTCAATGGCCTCAGCCAGTTTCAAATTCACTGAAGTATCCGAACAGCAATTGTCGGAGATTCGCGGAAAGTTTATCGCCAGAGACAAGGTCCGTTATTTCAAACTGGAGATGACCACACAGTGGACCGATCACACCTCCTTTGATCACGGTGCAGGCCTGAGCCTGACTATGGACATTAGTGACCGAGACAACCCAAAGGCATCAATCACTATTGGCGGCTCTCTCGGGGACCGGGACGACAGCAACCCAAGAATCACCAATCCGATTCCCGCCACGGATAATATCGAGGGTATCTCCCAGACCATTCAGGTATCGGGCAGCGGTAATCAAATCGCCAATCGCATCTCTATTGATGCTCTGGAATTACACTCTGATCAGAGCGCCACAGCCAGTGAAGGTGCGGCGGGCGGCTCTGGGGCCTCTGATAATCTGCTCGGCAACTCCAGCCAAAGCTATAAAAACAGCAACGGCATTACCACTCAGTTCGATCTTGGCGGCAACAATATCGGCTATGCGATCAAAACCCCAAACAATGATGTGGTGATACAGAAGCTGGCCCACAACACCGCCCTTGATGCCGGTCAGCTGGCCCAGTCAGTGGCCCTATCGAATAACTTTCAGCACATTGTTAACAATGTGCGAGTGCAGGTTGCCTTTGACAGCTTGCAGGCAACGCGCACTTCGGCGCTGGCTCTGGCGACTCAATCGCTGATTGGCCTGCGCTAAAAGAAGTCGGCAGGCAGGACTAAGCAACCAACAGTTAAAGAGAAATATTTAATTAAGAAATTTTTTTATTATAGGCTAAGGAAGGTAAAAATATGTGGGGAAAACTAATACTAACAACTGTTTTTGGATTGGCTGCGTCTGTAGCCATAGCTGATGACAACGCCAGCAATAACAACATTGAGAGCAGTGACAAGATTGACACCATGAAAAGCAGCGAAGCGACGCGCAAAAAAGCGCCTGATCGCAGCCAGAGTGTGGAGAATGTATTGCTCGAGGAACATGCCCTATTTGATCGAACATTCTCAGTGGAGCTCGGCTATAGCTATGCGCACTTCGATCGCAGCGAACTGATTTTGCGTGGTTTTCTTGCCCTTGATGCGATTTTTCTCGGTGAGTTAAGCGTCGACGAAATCGAAGGCGATATTGTTACCACCACCCTAACCTCACGCTGGACTGCCACCCCACGCCTGCAACTGGACTTACAGATACCCTATCTCTACCGGGTGACCCGATACCGCTCCAGAGGCCAGGATCTCTCGTCACTGTCCACCTCGGAGACCAATACAGAAGTCAGTGATATAGGCGACGCCAGTGTTGGATTCAGCTATCGACTGCTTCCAGAAAACCTTCATCGTCCGGATATTGTCTGGAATAGCCGAGTGACCGCACCCACAGGCGAAGAGCCCTACGGAATCGATATCATTGAAGTGGACGCCAGCAATAGCAATCTCAATGTGCCAAGAACACTGCCCACGGGCACCGGTCTCTGGTCCGCAGCCACTGGGGTGTCACTGGTGAAAACCTCAGACCCGGCGATTCTATTTTCCAGCCTTAATTACACCCATTACTTTTCCAAAGATTTTGCTGATATTGGCAGCACCCCCGATCTGATAATGCCGGGGAAAATTCAGCTGGGTGATACCTACCAGCTGTCTCTGGGTGTGGCCTTCGCCATGAATGACCGTCTCAGTTACAGCTTTTCCTATGCCCAGCAATTTTTCGAAAAAGCCAAAATCAACAATGTTAAACAGGTCACCACCGATGCCATGACCGGCACCTTTAATCTTGGCGTCACCTATGGGCTGACCGAAAATCTGGCCATGGTAACCAATCTTGGATTGGGGCTCACCAGTGACACCTCGGACTTTACCTTTGGGGTTAAGTTTCCCTATCGATTTTAATGCGGATAGATATTAACTAGGCAGCCCCCTAGCCCAGCCAAAAATAGACTACTGCGGAGATCACCATAACGCCGATCAGATTGAGTGCGAAACCCTCGCGTACCATCTGTTCGACGGTGATCTCCCCAGTACCAAAGACAATGGCATTGGGCGCGGTGGCCACTGGCAGCATAAATGCGCAACTGGCAGACAGTGCTGCTGGCAACATTAACAGTGCCGGATCAAAACCAGCGCCCAGTGAGGCGGCGGCGAGAATGGGCATCAATAAGGTGGTGGTTGCGGTATTGCTGGTGATTTCGGTGAGGAAGGTAACTGTTAGGGCGACCACTACAATAAGCGCGAGAATCGACAACCTTGTAACAGCCGATAGAGACTCGCCAATGGCGGTACTAATCCCAGTGACGGCAAAGGCTTTGGCAATGGCAATACCGCCAGCAAACAGCAACAGCACCCCCCAGTGAATAGTCGACGCCGACTCCCAGTCGAGGAGTTTGCCCCCCTGACCATTGGGCAGAATAAACATCAGTATCACTGAGGTCAGGGCCACGGCAGCATAGTTAGCACTGGGAACATTGAGCCACTGGCTCCAGCCACCAAAGGGCTCACGCAGGGTAATCCAGGCCAGGGCGGTGAGGAAAAAGATCGCCAGCACCCGCGCCTCTTCACTTCGCCAGACACCGGACTGGGGAATTTTCAGCGGCTCGGCGGCACCCAGATTACGGGTAATCCACAGCGCTGCTAGAGGTAGCAATAATATAACTACGGGCAGTCCCCAGAGCATCCATTGGGTAAAGCTGGGAATCGAACCAGTTGCTTCGCCATAGATTTTGAGAAAAACAATATTGGGAGGCGAGCCGATGGGCGTGCCCAAACCACCAATACTAGCGGCATAGGCGATACCCAAAAACAGCGGCACGGCGAGCTTTTTTGCATCCGTGGTATTAGCACTTTGCAGAACGGCATAGGCCACCGGCAATAGCATCAGAGTGGTGGCGGTATTCGACACCCACATACTTAGGGCCGCCGAAGCCACCATAAAACCCAATACCAATCGACGCTGACTATCACCGCCAAATAGATTGACCATATACAGGGCCAAACGACGGTGGGCGCCGCTCTTTTCCATGGCCTTGGATAACATAGCACCACCCATCAGCAGAATAATCAGTGGATCGCCATAAGCCTGGGCCACCTGTTTGCCATCGAGAATACCCACCAGTGGAAACACACCCAGGGGAATCATTGCGGTAGCGGGAATCGGGATCGGTTCAAAAATCCACCACAGGGCGCAGAGTACGGTTAAACCTGCGACCAGTGCGCCCTCTCGCGCCCAACCTGCGTTCATCATCAACAGTGTCACTGCCACCGCAGCCAGTGGTGCCAACCAAAGTGAAAGTCGTTTTAACTTGGGTGTCATTACTCGTCCTCTAAAGAATAATCGCCACGCTCATAGGCGAGAATAATCTCGCCAGCCAGGTCAGCATCAGCGTCATTAACCGTGATCGACAGATGGCCCAGCGCAGGAACTTCGCCCAAACCACCCTGGAGTGCGGCGCCATGTAAAAACACCTGCAATCCATCCTGCTCCATCAAACCTTTGAGCAACTGAGCTTCGAAATAGTCGCTGCCGCGATAAACTTCAATCATGCTGTTTGCGCCTCCACGCCATCACCGCCCAGACCGCTAAAATGCCACTTAAGTTGGCTAACATGTCCCAGTGATCACCCTGGCGATAGGAGGTCATAGACTGGGCAATTTCCATAGTCAAACCAAAGGCTGCGAGCACAAGTGCCAGTAGCGCGAGGGAATAACGGCGCCCATAAGCACTGGCGCAAAGAAAGAATAATGCGGCATAGATACTGCTATGACCGACCTTATCCTGAAGTTCAAATAGCTGTTCCCCACCCACTACCGGCATCAGCGACAAAAAAACCGTGCCAGTCAGGCACAGCCAAAAAAGTATTTGGTATTTGGCAACAGTGGTCATTAAATTTCCTTTTGGTTATTTTTACTCTGTACCAAAGCGTCCTGTAACTGCTCATAGCGTTCGAGGGTTCCCACATCACACCAGCTGCCAGTATAAATATCGCCACCCACGCGGCCAGCGACAATAGCCGGACGCAGCACATCCCGCAGAGGAAATGCGCTGCCAGGCTCAAGATCAGGGGAAAACAGTGCTGGACGGATCAGGCTAATGCCGCTAAAGGTAGATGTCTGCTCATCAGCATAGTCGACGCGGCCATTTTGTAGGGCGAAATCTCCGCGGCTGTTATGGGGTGGGTTGCCGACTAATAGCAACCAGGCATCTAAGTCGTCTGAGAGTTTGTGATTCCGCAACTGGTCGAGGGGGTAGTCGCTCCATACATCGCCGTTAATCAGTATAAAGGGTTCGTTACCCAGTAACGGCAGTGCTTTGGCAATACCACCCCCAGTTTCCAGGGCGGTCACTTCCCGAGACCAGCTAATGGTCACGCCAAGACGCGCTTGGCAATCATTAAAGTATTCTTCAATCTGCTCTGCCAGCCAGCTGGTATTGATCACAATATCAGTGATGCCCGCCGCGGCGAGACGCTCAAGATGATGTTCAAGTAGCGGCTTGCCTGCCACCTGTAACATCGGCTTAGGAATGCTGTCGGTGAGTGGCCGCAGTCTTTCACCGCGACCAGCGGCCAGAATCATTGCTTTCATCAGTGCTTATCTCCGGCATGTCGCCAGTCGCTATACCAGTCTTGGGCTGGCAATAGCGGTTCGATGCGCTGAATAAACCAGCTATGAAATACCTGACCTTCGTCAAAACCAGAGGTCGCTTCAAGAACATATCGAATCACCAGGGGCAAATCATTTAGATATGCCTGCTTGCCATCACGCAGTGCAAGACGAGCAAAAATACCCAGCACTTTAATATGGCGTTGCAGGCCGATCAGATCAAACCAGCGCATAAATTGATCGCCGCTAATCGGACCTATAGGAAGCTCTGTCTCCAGGCGTTTCTTATAAGCCAGCGCGCGATTGACCACCTGCTCTCGTGGCAGGCGCAGATAGCAGTCTTTAAGCAGCGACACCAAGTCATAAGTGAGCGGCCCCACCACGGCATCCTGAAAATCAATGACACCCAGAGCGCCATCCTCCAAGAGCATCAAATTGCGCGAGTGATAATCCCTATGGACAACCACCTGAGGTTGCTCCACTGCGCTACCAATAAGCCGAGTAAATAACTGGTTGAGCATGCCGTGCTCTTGCTCATCCAGTTCAATGCCGAGCAGCTTAGCGAGAAACCAATCGGCAAACAGATCCATCTCCACTTGCAGGCGCGGCCCATCATAGGCGGCAAATACCCTAGGATTTGGTTCCACCGCCTGGATATCCAACAACACTGACTCAGCCTGCTGGTAATAATTGGCTGCGGACAAGCGCGCCGGTGAATTTTCCTCGGCGAGGGTGCCGGCCAACAGTTCTGGATGCAATAGCTGGTGGCCGAAATCCTCTAGCAAGAAAAAGCCATTGGCAAAGTCTACCGCGAGTATTTTTGGCGTGTTCACAGCTTGGCGCTGAAATTCCATGGCCACGGCAATATAGGCGGGATTGTTCTCCCTGTCTGGCGGTGAATCAACCGCGATCAACGAGGGCTGGCCAGCAAGCCTAAAATAGCGCCTAAACCCAGCATCACCGGCAAGCGGCATCAGTAATAACGGCAGATCAATCTGATCTGAGCCGGGCAGGCAGGCCTCTATCCAATGGATAAATTCATTGCGGCGCTGATTATTTACTGGGTCGATGTGGTCTATTCCTTAATCGGGTTTTCAACGGCGATTGCTCCATAGCGGCAAGCACCGGCTGAAAAATATTATTCTAGTGTATTTAGGCCAATTCAGACCTCTACTCTGGCAAGATATCAGGTAAAATGCCAGCACATTAGCAACCAGCAATCAGGCGTACCTTTGAGCCCTATTTTCAGCCTTGTTTTATCCCCTATTTCCGCGATGTTGCAGAGCCTGTATTTCGCCGCTGTAAAAGGACAGCGCTGCGTTCTATTCGCCGCTGCACTCTTGCTAGCAATGGCCCCAAACGCCTTCGCCGAAGAAGTGCATGTGACCTGGAATTGTAAAGCCGGCCCAGACAATCAATGGCTCTGTGCCGAAGAACAAATTATCACCTCTAAGCGCAACCGCCCAGCCCGTGCCAAGCTGGCAAGCAGCCCTTTCCCCGACGAACCCAGAGTTGCCACGGTGCGCAATCTGGACTGGTTGGAAGAGGAGCAAATGACTGAAGAGCAGCAGCTCAAAATTGAAGGCAAATGCTGTGGCGCCTATATAGAACCGTCGCGAACCTATCCCGATGCCAACCTGACCCCGGAAGAGGCCTCCCTCCAGGTCAATGCCAACTCCACCGAAGCGCTAGAAAATAACGTCGCAGTGCTAGAAGGTGATGTGCAGATTTCTCAGGGCTATCGGCAGATTCGCAGCAACAGCGCACGCATTGATCAAACCAACCGCAATGTTGAGTTGCAGGGCAATGTACAGTTTCGCGAGCCCGGCATGTTACTGCTCGGCAGCAGCGCCGAGATTGATATCGACAGTAAAGAAGTGACAATTAATAACGCCACCTACGTTTTACATGAAGCGGCGGTGCGCGGCAGTGCCAAAACCCTGACCCGAACCAAAGATGGCGTGATCACGATTAATGACGCCACCTACTCGACCTGCGAGCCCGGTGACTCAACCTGGCAGTTGGCAACCAGTGAAATTTCCATCGACCAAGAATCCGGATTCGCCACGGTTAAAAATGCCCAGTTGCGCGTTAAAGATGTCCCAGTGTTCTACTTCCCCTGGGTTACCTTTCCGATCACCGATCAACGCTCTTCCGGACTGCTGTTTCCGACCATCAGTTCCAGCAGCGACAATGGCCTTGATTACGCCCAGCCAATCTACTGGAACCTGGCGCCAGATTACGATGCCACCATTACCCCGCGACTGGTGCAAGAGCGCGGCCTAGGTGTCGAAGTTGAATTGCGTCATCTGTCGACCCACTCGGAGACCACCATGACTGGTGCCTTTTTGGGTAGCGACCGCGGCGGCAGCGACGACGAGAATATAGATGCGGACACCGGACTGCCGGAATACCGCGGCCAAGATCGCTATCTCACAGGCCTGACCCATCTCGGTGGTATTGGCAAAGCCTGGTCTACCTTTCTCGACCTAAACAATGTTTCCGACAACGACTACTTTAGTGACTTGGGCAGCTTGGGGCCTGAGTCGAGCAGTATTATTAATCTCCGTCGAGTGGCCGCTGTCAGCTACAAAACCTCAAATTGGAATTACCGCGTTGAGGCTCTGGATCATCAGATTGTTGTGGATGGGCTGGAAAAGCAGTATTCGGTGCTGCCCAAAGTCACCGCCAATGGTCACTACCGCTTCGATAACAATCTGGTCGTCGACTTAAAAAATCAGACCGCGCGCTTTGATCACGACGACGCAAACTTTGTCACCGGCGACAGACATCGCGTTGATTACGGCGTCAGCTGGGACAAGCGCTGGACCTGGGGTTACTTTCGACCCGGGTTTCGAGTTAAACATCTGGCCTACAATCTTGATGACCAAGCCGGCAGTCAGTTAAACAATGATATTTCAGCTCTAACTGTCCCGGTATCCTCATTGGATACCAGCTTGTTTCTAGAGCGCCCAGCAAGCTTCTTCAAGGGCTATACCCAGACGTTGGAGCCGCGCCTCTACTATGTGAAATCGGCGTTCAAAGATCAGTCGGGACTGCCAGATTTTGATACCCGCGAATTTACCCCCTCCTACGATCTGCTGTTTCGTGACGAACGCTTTAATGGTGGCGACCGCATCTCTGACGAAGAACGCTTAACCATTGCTCTGACCACCAGATACATTGACAGTAAGTCAGGTCAGGAGCGCTTTAGTGCCAGTATCGCCCAGGCGATTAACTATATTGATCGGCAGGTGACACTATCATCCAACCCCAGCGAAGATGAGCTTGGCGAGCTGTCACGGCGGCAGTCTCCCCTGGCAGTAAAGCTCGCCGGACGCATCAACAAGAGCTGGCGCTTTAGCAGTGATGTTATTTATGACACCCATAACAATGAGCTAGCCAAAAGTAGCATTGCATTGCGCTACAATGACCGCCAGAATCGGTTATTAAATGTCGCCTATAACTCCACGCGCCGAGAGCCAAGACTGTTTGATGGCATGAGCGTCGAGCAGGATATAAAACAGACCGACATCTCTGGATTTGTGCCATTAGCCGGCAACTTTAATCTGGTCGGTCGCTGGAACCATGACTTTACCAACAGTCGTATACTGGATGCCTTTGCCGGGTTCGAATACAACAGTTGCTGCTGGAGAGCCAGCCTAGTGGCACGGCGCTCACTCGACAGAAAAGATGAAATACAATTTCCGGAAGAAGATCTGAAGCTGACCAATGGCATCTTCTTCCAAATACAATTTAAAGGTCTGGCCGGCTCCAATGGTCGGGTTGACTCAATGCTAACAAAGGGTATCTACGGTTATGGATCTCAAGAAAACTTGTAATAACGCTCTGCTCGCACTGCTGCTGGCGACTGTTTCAGTCACTGCCAGCGCCCAGCTTGAAATTCTCGACCGCGTGGCAGCGGTAGTCGATGAAGACGTCGTCCTAGAGAGTGAAGTGCAGCGCCGATTGGCCAGTATTTACGCTCAAATAAAGCAGTCCGGCACCCAGCCTCCACCCCAGGAGATCCTTTTGCAACAGGTGCTCGAGCGTCTTATTTCCGAGCGCCTGCAACTGAATATGGGTTACGACGCCGGCGTTCGTATCACTGATGCAGAGCTCAATGACGCGCTGGCGCGAATCGCCAGCAGCAACAAGTTGACCATGGAACAGTATGCAGAACAGGTCCATGCCTCGGGTTCAACCCTGTCTAATGTGCGCGAAGAGATTCGCAACGAAATGGTTTTGATGCGCGTGCAGCAGGGTCAGGTAATGCGCCGTATTCGTATCAGCAGCCAAGAGTTAGATAATTTCCTCAATTCCGAAGAGGGCCGCTTTATGACCTCTCCGGACGTCAATGTCGGTCATATCCTGTTGCCGGTACCCAGCGGCAAAAGCAATGACGAGGTCAATGCCATTCTGCAACGAGCCCAGGATCTTCTAGATGAAGCCAACAGCGGCACCGATTTCCGTCAGTTGGCGATTGCCAACTCCGCAGACCAGACTGCGCTTCAGGGTGGCGATCTGGGCTGGCGCAAAATGGCACAGTTGCCGGGCGTGTTTATTGAAGCCGTTGAACAGCTGGAGATCGACCAAGTATCTGAGCCGATCCGCAGCGATGCCGGTTATCACCTGATCAAACTCTATGAGCGCAAAGGCGGTGGTGAGCAGCTTATTGAACAACACTTTTCTCGACATATACTGATCAAGCCCAATCAAATTCGCGATGAAGCCACCGTGATTAGCCAACTCACAGAGCTCCGTGAACGCATTAAAGCGGGAGAAGACTTTGCCCTCTTATCAAAAGAGTTTTCCGAAGATCCCGGTTCCGCGCTAAATGGCGGCGAGCTCGGCTGGTCAACTCCAGGTATGTTTGTACCCGAGTTTGAGCAGACTATGGGCAGCATAGAAATAGATGAAGTCAGTGCGCCGTTCCTGTCACAATTTGGCTGGCATATCCTCCAGGTTACTGAGCGTCGCAATCAAGACTTTAGCGAAAATATCACCCGTAATCGTGCGCAAAATCTGCTCCGTCAGCGCAAGTATGAAGAAGAGCTTCAGGTCTGGTTGCAAGAGATCCGCGACGAAGCCTTCGTTGAAATAAAAGCGCCAGTCGAGTCATGACCCTACGCTTGGCGCTGACGCCAGGAGAACCCTCCGGCATTGGCGCTGATATCTTGATCAGCCTGGTGCAGAGTGGCTGCGAGCACGAACTGGTTGCCTACGCTGATCCACAGTTGCTGCAACAGCGCGCTGAACAGCTTGGGTTAAGATTGACACTGCGCCAGCCCGGTGCAACGGCGCTGCCGCTGGCGCCAGGTGAACTGGCCATTGCTCCAGTGGCCCTTGCCCAACCGGTGATTCCCGGTCAGCTGAATAAAGCTAACGCCCCCTATGTGCTGGCCTGTCTAGATGCCGCAATCGACGCCTGTGTCAGTGACTACTGTCAGGGCATGGTCACTGGGCCAGTGCAAAAATCCATTATCAATGAGGCCGGTTTCGCCTTTTCCGGCCACACCGAATATCTCGCGGACAAGACCTCAACACCTCTGGTGGTGATGATGTTGGCCACTAGCGAGCTGCGCGTTGCTCTGGCGACTACTCACCTACCTCTGCGGGATGTGGCCGACAGCATCACTCAGTCATCACTGACTCAGGTAATCGAGATCTTGATTGCCGACCTAAAACGCAAATTTGGCATTATCAAACCATCGATTTTGGTCTGTGGCCTAAACCCCCATGCTGGCGAGAACGGTCATCTCGGGCGCGAGGAAATAGACATAATCGAGCCGGTATTGGCGCAGTTTCGCCAGCAGGGGGTCGACCTTATTGGGCCACTGCCCGCGGATACCCTATTTACCCCCAAGTATCTGGATAATGCCGATGCAGTACTGGCCATGTATCACGATCAGGGATTGCCGGTACTAAAGTTTCAAGGGTTCGGCCGCGCTGCCAATATCACGCTGGGGCTGCCGATTATTCGCACCTCGGTTGACCACGGCACGGCACTGGATCTTGCCGCCAGCGGTAACGCCGACCACGGCAGCCTGCAAACAGCTATTCAAGTCGCCGCCGATATGGCGACCCATCAAACCCTACGCGGTTAAATAATGACAATTCAGCATCAGGCCAGAAAACGGTTCGGCCAGAACTTCCTCGTCGATCAACATATTATCGGGCAGATTATTGCCGCCATTGGCCCCAGTGCCGAGGATAATTTAATTGAGATCGGGCCCGGTACCGCGGCGATTACCGAGCACCTAATCAAGCACTGCCCGTCAATGAAAGTGGTTGAACTGGATCGCGATCTAGTGAGCTTTCTAACAGAGAAATTTGCCGACTATCCCGACTTCAGTATTTTTAGCGGCGACGCCCTTAAGACTGACTTTGCCCAGTTCCATGAAGGCCGTCAGATGCGTCTTGTGGGCAACCTGCCCTACAATATTTCGACACCGATTCTGTTCCATCTGTTAAAGAACCGGACGCTGATTAAAGATATGCATTTTATGTTGCAGCGTGAGGTTGTGGATCGCCTCAGTGCCGCGCCGGGCAACAAAACCTATGGCCGTCTCTCGATTATGGTGCAATATCACTGTCGTGTAATGCCGCTGATTCCCGTGCCACCATCCGCTTTTCGGCCAGCGCCCAAGGTTCAGTCGGCGATTGTGCGACTCAAACCCCACACAACCAAACCTTGCGTGGCTGAGAATGAAGAGCTACTCAGCCAAATCGTCAGTCTGGGTTTCCAGCAGCGACGTAAAACCTTGCGCAACGGCATCCGTGCCTACGCCGAACATCTTGTCGGTGTCGACGAGATTGTGGATTTATCACGCCGTGCCGAGCAGCTATCAGTGGCTGATTTTGTCGCCCTATCAAATCATGTCAACCAAAGTATATTGAGTAAAAAATGAGTGCCAACGGGATAACAGTCGCTGTAAAAACCAAGTACCTGCTGCAACAGTCGAAGCCGGATGAGGATCAATTTGCCTTTGCCTACCACATCACCATTCACAATCAGAGTGACTCTCCAACGCAGCTACTGGGACGTCACTGGATCATCACAGACGCCAATGAAGCCAAACAGGAAGTGCGCGGCGCTGGAGTGGTCGGCGAGCAACCGCTTATCGCCCCTGGCGAGTCCTATCAATACAGCAGCGGTGTGATTTTGGATACACCGATTGGCACCATGCAGGGTTGCTACAAAATGCGTGACGATGCCGGCTGCGAGTTTGATGCCGATATAAAACCCTTTTTACTGTCCACGCCCCACGCTGTGAATTAGATGACGGACTATGTGGTTGGCGATCTTCAAGGCTGCTTAGATCCGCTGCTGCGGCTGCTGGATAGAGTGCGGTTTGAGCCCACCACAGATCGTCTGATTGGCGCCGGTGATCTAATCAATCGCGGCCCTCAATCCCTCGAGACTCTACGTTTTTGCATGGGCCTCGGCAGCGCCTTTAAAACCGTACTCGGCAACCATGATTTGCATCTGTTAGCCATTGCTCACGGCATTCGCAAACCCACTCCTAAAGATACATTGGACGAAATTCTTAGCGCCCCCGATCGCCAGGAACTACTGCACTGGCTGCAACAGCAACCGCTGTTAATCAGCGCCGGTGAATACACTATCGTCCATGCCGGCATACCGCCCAACTGGAGTATCAGCACAGCCAAGTCTCTCGCCGCTGAGGTTGAACAGGTGCTGCGCTCGGATCAGTCTGAAGCTTATTTTCAAGGTATGTACGGCAATCAGCCAGATAGCTGGAGTGAGGATCTTGAGGGACAGCAACGCTGGCGCCTGATCACTAACTACCTCACTCGCATGCGCTATTGCACGGCTTCAGGTCAGCTGGAACTGGAATCAAAGACCGCTCCCGACCAACAGGGCAGCCAGTTATCCGATGAATTTGCCCCCTGGTTTGGCCATCCGTCAAGAAAGGCCCAACAAGATAAGATAATCTTTGGTCACTGGGCAGCGCTTGAGGGAAAATATCTCGGCGCCAATCTTTTCCCCCTGGACACCGGCTATGTATGGGGCGGCGCAATGCGTCTGATGAACCTCAGCAGCGGTGACTATACTGAGCAGAGAGCCTAGGCCGCCACAGTCCTTTAGGCTAATGTCGTTTAACCTAGCTAACCTGATTTTAATCAAGAGGTAGTAGATGAAAAGCTTATCGTTCACTAGATCCCCCATTGCTTTGGTCGCTCTGTTATTACTCAGCGCCTGCGCCGACAAGCAGCCGCCAACAGAGGCGACTGCTTTGGTTTCAGGTATAGATACAGTGGGTATGGATAACTCAGTGCGACCCCAGGACGATTTTTATCGCTACGCCAACGGCGGCTGGTTAGACCGCACCGAGATTCCTGCCGACGAAGTGGGATGGGGTAGCTATATGACATTGCGCAAGGAGAGCCTTGAACAGTCCCGCGTTATAGTCGAAGACGCCGCCAAGAGCACCGAGAACGACCCCACTAAACAGAAAATTGGCGACTACTACAGTGCCTTCCTCGATGAACAGCGCGTTGAAACCCTGGGGATTGGGCCCGTCAGCGACTACCTGGCAGCCATCGATAAATTAGCCACCCACGATCAAGTGGCGGCCTTTCTTGGCCAGGTTAATCCCGAGGGTATAGATGGCCCGTTTAATCTATATGTCGGTCAGGATGACAAAGATGCAACCCGCTATATATTGCACTTTGTTGAATCAGGGCTAGGCCTTCCAGACCGGGACTATTACAGCGATGAGTCCAAGCGTGGACAGGAGATCATTGCTCGCTATAAACAATTTCTCGCTGACCTACTGGCACTTTCTGGACAGGCAGATACCGCCGCAGCGGCCCAGCGAATTTTTGATGTGGAGAGTGATTTAGCCGCTCACCAGTGGGATAAGGTGGACAACCGGGATGCCGACAAACGCTATAACAAGCTTTCAGAGACTGAATTTAGCCAGCTACTGTCGGAATTTGATTTAACCCGCTATATGCAGGGTATTGGTGTGCCCCTGCCCGACCATGTCCTGGTCGGCCAGCCAAGCTACCTCTCAAGCTTTAATACATTGTTTAAGGAAGTGGAGCTGAGGGCATGGCAGGACTATCTGCGAGCAAAGGTGCTCTCTAGCTATGCCAACTACCTGCCGAAAGCCTTTGTCGATGAGCACTTTGGTTTCTACTCCAGGTTTCTCTATGGCCGTGAAGAGCAGCAGCCAAGATGGCGCAAAGCGGTTACCTCAATCAATGGCAATCTCGGGGAACTGCTCGGGCAACTCTATGTGGCCAAGCACTTTGCCCCCGAGTCGAAAGCGCGCATGGTGACCATGGTAGACAACTTGATTGCCGCCTATGCCGAATCGATTAAAAACTTAGACTGGATGAGTGAGGAGACTAAACAGCAATCACTGATCAAGCTATCCAAGTTTACGCCGAAGATTGGCTATCCAGACAGCTGGAAAGATTATTCCGCTCTAATGGTGAAAGCCGATGACTTGGCGGGCAATATTAAGCGCGCACGCGCCTTTGGCCACAATCAGAATATGGCTAAATTGGGCGCACCCATAGATCGGGACGAATGGTTTATGGCCCCCCAAGAGGTTAACGCCTACTACAATCCGGGGCTCAATGAGATTGTCTTCCCAGCGGCCTACCTGCAACCACCGAATTTTATTCCAGGTGCAGAGGATGCCTATAACTATGGCACTATCGGCTCAACCATAGGCCATGAAATCGGCCATGGTTTTGACGACCAAGGCAGTAAATACGATGGCGACGGCAACCTGCTGAGCTGGTGGACGGATCAGGATCGTGAACAGTTTGAGGCGCGGACAAAAGGCTTGGTTGAGCAGTTTAGTAAGTTTGAAGCTCTGCCAGGATTGTTTGTTAATGGTGAGCTGACCCTGGGTGAAAATATCGGCGATTTAGGGGGCACAGCGATCGCTCTACAGGCATACCGTATGTCACTCAACGACGTGCCTTCACCGGTAATAGATGGCTTTACAGGCGAGCAGCGTTTCTTTCTGGGCAATGCCCAATCAAGCCGGATCAAGTGGCGCGACCAGATCCTTGAGATTATTGTCAAGACCGACCCCCACTCCCCTGATGTCTATCGTATCAATGGTGTATTCCCCAATATGCCAGACTTTTATCGTACCTATGATGTTCAGCCCGGGGACAAACTGTACTTGCCTGCTGAGCAGCGGGTTAAGATCTGGTAGCAGGGTATTGAGACAAAGAGGCATTGAGATAAAGGGGCTTGGAGTGGAAGCCTTTTGAATCAAAAGCTTTTGAACGAAAAGCTCTTAGACAAAAGCTCTTAACATAGCTGACAAATTACAGACGAAAAAAAACCGGACACTTATTCAGAGTCCGGTTTTTTATTGCGAAGATAAAGCCTATTCGCCAGTTGTCTCTGCAACATCAGCCATGTCGTTGGCTGCACGGTCTACTAACTCAACGTAGGCCATAGGTGCGTTATCACCAGTACGATTACCGCACTTTAGAATACGGACATATCCACCTGGACGCTCAAGAAAGCGTGGACCCAGATCGGTGAAGAGCTTACCAACTGTCGCTTTGTTACGCAGACGGTCAAAAGCTAAGCGACGATTAGCGACGCTATCTTCTTTAGCAAGAGTGATGAATGGCTCAGCAAAACGACGCAGCTCTTTAGCTTTGGGCAGAGTGGTTTTAATCAGCTCGTGCTCAATCAATGAAGCAGTCATATTACGGAACATAGCTCTCTTGTGAGTGCCGGTCTTATTTAGCTTGCGGCCACTATAGCGATGACGCATGTTCTTATTCCTTAATTCGTTGCTTTCTCAGCAATGATGTATACCAACTTGTACCTAACCGATCTGAAAGATCAATTAAACGAGTTCGCGTTCACTTTTCAGACTGGCTGGCGGCCAGTTCTCGAGGCGCATGCCCAGAGAAAGACCACGTGAGGCCAAGACATCTTTAATTTCAGTCAATGACTTCTTGCCGAGGTTTGGTGTCTTTAACAGCTCAACTTCTGTGCGCTGAATAAGGTCACCAATATAATAAATACTCTCTGCTTTAAGACAGTTAGCTGAACGTACAGTCAGCTCAAGATCGTCAACCGGACGTAGCAAGATTGGGTCGATCTCTTCTTCTTTCTCTTCTGGCTCTACAGCAGTTTCGCCTTCAAGGTTCACGAATACGGCCATCTGCTGTTGCAGGATGGTCGCGGCGCGACGGATAGACTCTTCAGGGTCGATAGTGCCGTTGGTCTCAAGTTCCAAGACCAACTTATCAAGATCCGTACGGTTCTCAACACGGGCATTTTCTACACTGTAGGAAACTTTATGAATCGGGCTAAAGGATGCGTCTAACTGGAGACGACCGATAGTACGATTTTCTTCATCACTGATTCTGGAATCTGACGGCTGGTAACCACGTCCGCGCTCAATTCTAAGCTGGATGTTGAGGGTACATTTGTCAGAGATTGTCGCAATCACATGATCTGGGTTAATAACTTCAACGTGACTATCAACTTCAATGTCACCAGCAGTTACAACACATGGACCTTTAACGCTTAGCGATACAGTGGTCTCATCACGACCTTCCATCACAACTGCAACACCCTTAAGGTTTAGCAGGATGCCCATAACATCTTCATGGACACCTTCGATAGCACTGTACTCGTGCTCTACACCTTCAATCTCAACTTCAACGATGGCACAGCCAGACATTGAAGAGAGCAGAATGCGACGCAGCGCATTTCCCAGTGTATGTCCGAAGCCACGCTCGAGCGGCTCCAAGACAACCTTGGCGTGAGTAGGGCTGTAAGACGTGACGTCAATGTTGCGTGGCGTCAGAAATTCGTTCGCAGAATTTTGCATATTTTTACCCGTGTGATCTCAAAAATTACTTCGAGTATAGTTCGACGATCAGGTTTTCGTTGATCTCGGCTGGCAGATCAGAGCGATCTGGATTGCGCGTAAACGTGCCTTCCATTTTGCTGCTGTCTACGTGCATCCATTCAACTTCACCACGTTGTGCGGCTAACTGCAGAGCAGTTTGAACACGCAACTGCTTCTTCGACTTCTCGCGCAGACCAACAACATCACCTTCCTGAACTTTGAAAGAGGGAATGTTGACCTTCTGACCGTTGACCACAATTGAATTGTGAGCAACTAACTGACGCGATTCGGCACGTGTAGAGCCAAAGCCCATACGATAAACAACGTTGTCGAGACGACGCTCAAGCAGAGTTAACAGATTCTCACCTGTGTTGCCCTTCTGACGCGCAGCATCTTTGTAGTAGTTACGGAACTGCTTTTCCAGTACACCGTAGATACGACGTACTTTCTGCTTTTCACGCAGCTGAACACCGTAGTCAGACAAACGACCGCGACGCTGACCGTGCTGGCCAGGTGCGCTATCTGCACGACATTTAGATTCTAATGGTCGAACACCACTCTTAAGGAACAAATCTGTTCCCTCACGGCGTGACAATTTACAAGTTGGTCCAAGATATCTAGCCATTCTCTTTCTCTCTTACACGCGACGCTTTTTGGGTGGACGACAGCCGTTGTGTGGCACAGGCGTCACATCCGTAATATTGGTAATCTTATAACCGGCGTTGTTCAGTGCACGAACCGCAGATTCGCGACCGGGGCCAGGGCCCTTAACTTGAACATCGAGGTTTTTCAAACCGTAGTCTTTTGCTGCTTCACCGGCTCGTTCTGCTGCAACCTGCGCAGCAAATGGAGTACTCTTACGAGACCCGCGGAAACCGGAACCACCTGAGGTAGCCCACGAAAGTGCATTGCCCTGACGGTCAGTGATAGTAACGATGGTGTTGTTAAACGACGCATAGATATGCGCAACACCGTCGATCACTGTCTTCTTGACCTTTTTACGGGTGGTCTTAGTTGCTGATTTTGCCATTACCGTTCCTAGGAATTATCTTTTAATGGGACGACGCGGCCCTTTACGGGTGCGTGCGTTCGTCTTAGTACGTTGTCCGCGTACAGGCAAATTCCGACGGTGACGAAGGCCGCGATAGCAACCCAAATCCATCAGACGTTTGATATTCATGCTATTTTCTCTGCGCAGGTCACCTTCAACTTCGTTAGTGCCTACAGCAGCACGCAACAAATCAAGTTGCGCTTCATCTAATGCAGCGATCTTTGTGTCTTCTGCAATGCCCACATCCGCACAGATCTTTCTGGCGGTAGGACGACCGATACCAAACACGTACGTCAGCGAAATCACTGCGTGCTTGTTATCAGGAATGTTGACACCGGCAATACGGGCCATTCACATTACTCCACTTATACTAGGGTTTTAACAGTACTCTCGGGCCTTGCCGCTTACTGCGAAAAGGCGCGGTAGAATACCGATAGATCTACCAAAAATCAACCAGATTATCCCTGGCGCTGTTTGTGACGCGGCTCTACATTACAGATAACACGAACCACACCCTTACGGCGTACAACTTTACAATTTCGACAAATCTTTTTAACCGATGCACGTACTTTCACGCCATCACCTCTTTATTTACGGCCAACATTTTTAAGGTTGGCCTTTTTCATCAGCGAATCATACTGCTGCGACATTAGATGTGACTGCACTTGAGCCATAAAATCCATTGACACAACAACCGCAATCAATAGTGATGTACCGCCCAAGTAGAAAGGTACATTGAAGTACACATTCAAGAACTGGGGCATCAAACAAATCAGGGTGATATAAATACCGCCAATCAATGTTAAACGTGTAGTCACACTATCGATATATTTTGCGGTGTGCTCTCCAGGACGTATCCCGGGCAAATAAGCACCACCTTTTTTCAAGTTATCAGCCACTTCTCTTGGGTTGTACATCAACGCCGTGTAGAAGAAGCTGAAGAAAATAATCAAGCTCGAGAACATCAACACATAGAGTGGCTGTCCTGGACCTATCAGTAACGAAATATCCTGTAACCAATCTGGCGCGTTGGTTGCAGATCCAAACCACTGACTAATAGAAGCTGGGAATAACAATAAGCTACTGGCAAAAATTGCCGGTATAACACCCGCCATGTTCACCTTAAGGGGAAGATGCGAGCTCTGTGCATTGTAGGCCTGACGCCCCTGACGCTGAGCATAGTTGACTGTCAAACGACGCTGACCACGCTCTATAAAGACGACAAAGTAGACCACGGCGACGGCGATAAGCACCACGACCACCAGGACTAACGAATTCAAATCACCCTGCCTGGCCGACTCTAGTGCCTGACCTATGGCGCCGGGTATGCCTGCGACGATACCAGCAAATATAAGCATTGAAATTCCGTTGCCAATACCGCGCTCGGTAATCTGCTCACCAAGCCACATCAAAAATACTGCACCAGCCACCAAGGAGGAAATCGCAACCATGTAAAACATGCTGTTAACTTCGTAGGCCAGTCCTTGAGATGCGAAGCCAACTGCCATCGCCGTACCCTGAATCAGGGCCAAGAACACTGTGCCGTATCTTGTGTACTGATTAATCTTGCGGCGACCGCTGTCACCTTCTTTCTTTAACTGCTCTAACGCAGGCACTGTCGCTGAAAGCAGCTGCATAATGATCGATGCCGAGATATAGGGCATAACACCCAGAGCTAAGATGCTCATTCTCTCTAACGCGCCGCCGGAGAACATATTGAACAGACCAAGATAAGTACCCTGATTCTGCGTAAACAGTTCCGCCAAGCGATCTGGATCAAATCCAGGAACGGGAATATGCGTACCAATGCGATAAATGATAATCGCTGCAAACAAAAAACGAAGGCGAGCCCACAGCTCGCCTAAACCTTTAGTGTTGCCTACTGGCATATTTCCCGGCTTCGACATGGTTAGACTTCTACCTTTCCGCCAGCAGCTTCAATAGCAATCAGAGCACCTTTCGAAGCTCTAATGCCTTGCAGCGTTACTGCTTTAGTAACCACACCTGAATCAAATACTTTTGCTCGGGTGATATTGCAGCTAATCAAGCCAGCGGCACGCAGGGTCTCGATAGTGACAACGCCACCTTCGACCTTATCTAATTCAGAAAGACGGATCTCAGCAGTCACTGCAGCCAAGCGCGACGTAAAGCCGTACTTAGGAAGACGCTTCTGTAAAGGCATCTGACCGCCTTCAAAGCCTGGACGGATTCCTCCACCAGAGCGTGCTTTCTGACCTTTGTGACCACGGCCACCAGTCTTACCAATTCCACTACCAATACCGCGTCCGACGCGCTTGGCTTCTTTAATTCGGCCCGGTGCTGGGCTAAGGGTATTCAGACGCATCTTAAGCTTCCTCAACCTGCAACATATAGTGAACTTTATTGATCATGCCACGAACTGATGGAGTATCTTCTACTTCAACAGTATGACCGATCCGACGCAAACCCAAACCAGAAACACAGGCCTTGTGATTCTTTAAACGACCGATGATGCTCTTGGTCTGAGTTACTTTAATTTTCTTCAATTTAGCTTTTGCCATGATCTACTTCCAATAACTGACGCTGTAATAGCGGTCACTTAGTTGAGGATTTCTTCTACAGACTTGCCACGCTTCGCTGCAACATCATCCGGTGATTTCATATCTCGCAGCGCCTTAAAAGTAGCGCGAACTACGTTTACCGGGTTAGTTGAACCGTAGCACTTAGCCAGTACATTCTGTACACCAGCAAGTTCTAACACAGAGCGCATTGCGCCACCGGCAATAACACCAGTACCGTCTGAGGCAGGCTGCATGTAAATCTTCGATGCAGCGTGAATGCCTTTGGTCGGATACTGAATAGTGCTTCCGTCAAGAGCAACATCAATCATGTTGCGACGAGCAGCTTCCATTGCCTTCTGAATCGCCTGGGGCACTTCACGCGCCTTGCCACGACCGAAGCCAACTTTACCCTTGCCATCACCAACAACAGTCAGCGCAGTAAAAGCGAATATGCGTCCACCTTTAACCGTCTTAGCAACACGGTTAACTTGAACCAGCTTCTCCATCATTCCTTCAGCTGAATCTTTCTGATCTGTAAGAGCCATATCTTCTACCTATTAAAATTCGAGGCCGGCTTCACGCGCGGCGTCAGCCAGTGCCTTAACACGGCCATGGTACTTAAAGCCACTGCGGTCAAACGCCACTTTCGTGACACCCGCAGCAACGGCGCGCTCGGCAACCAATTTGCCAACAGCTGTAGCTGCATCTGTATTACCAGTGCTGCCACTGCGCAGATCTTTTTCCAGCGTTGAGGCAGTCGCTAATACACGATCACCTTCAGCGGCGATAACCTGGGCATAAATATGACGTGGAGTCCTGTTTATGCACAGACGGTTAGCACCTAATTCGCGGATCTTCATGCGTACGCGCTTAGCGCGACGCTGACGTGATACTTTCTTATCGCTCATCGTATTACCCTATTACTTCTTCTTGGCCTCTTTGCGTCTTACGTGCTCACCGGAGATTCTAACTCCCTTACCTTTGTAAGGCTCTGGTGGACGGAAGGCGCGGATTTCAGCTGCGGCTTGACCCAACACCTGCTTATCCGAGGATTTAAGTAAAATTTCAGTCTGGCTTGGCGTTTCAGCCGTCACACCCTGTGGCAAGTCATACACCACTGGATGAGAGAAACCTAGGGTCAGGTTAATCTTGCTACCCTGAACCTGTGCTCGATAACCAACACCGACCAAATCAAGCTTCTTTTCAAAACCTGTCGAAACACCAAGCACCATGTTATTGACCAACGCTCTGGTAGTACCAGACATAGCGCGGGCGAACTTGGCACTTGAGCGGGCAGAGAATTTTAAAACATTCTCGTCCTGCACAATCTCAACTTCTGGATTGATTGGCATCACAAGTGAGCCGATCTTTCCTTTAATTGTTATCTCAGAACCGCCGATGGTTACTTGAACACCACTTGGCAATGCTACTGGATTATTTGCAACTCTAGACATCTCGTTTTCCTATCAGAATACGGTGCAAAGCACTTCACCGCCGATACCGGCAGCGCGGGCCGCGCGATCAGTCATCACACCATTGCTGGTGGAGACTATGGCAATGCCCAAGCCACTGCGAACTTTAACAATGTCCGAGCTACCCTTGTACTGGCGTAAGCCTGGCTTGCTAATACGTGTTATTTCTTCGATTACTGCTTTGCCTTCGAAATACTTAAGCGCAACTGTCATAGTTGGCTTAACTTCATCGGTCACAGAGAACCCTTCGATGTAGCCTTCCTCTTGCAAAACTTTAGCGACTGACGCTTTAAGCTTTGAAGCAGGCATGGACACTTCTGGGTGACTGCGGTGATGCGCATTGCGAATGCGAGTCAACATATCGGATAAAGGATCTTGCATACTCATAACGTTTGGCTCCTCAAACTTACCAGCTGGATTTAACCAGGCCAGGAACTTCACCGCGCATAGCTGACTCGCGCAGTTTGTTTCGGCACAGGCCAAACTTTCGGTACACACCGTGTGGACGGCCAGTGACTCTGCAGCGATTACGCTGACGAACCGGGCTCGCATCACGCGGCAACTTTTGCAAACTTACTTGCGCATTCCAACGATCTTCGTCAGACGCATTCACATCACTAATGACCGCTTTAATAGCAGCACGCTTCTCAGCGAATTTAGCAACTGTTCTGGTGCGCTTATGCTCGCGCTGAATCATGGATTCTTTTGCCATTTACCTACAACCTCAACTTTTCAGCGGGAAGTTAAAGGCGCGCAGTAGAGCACGGCCTTCATCGTCGTTTCGTGCAGTAGTCGTGATAGTGATATCAAGTCCACGCAACTTATCAATTTTCTCGTAATCGATCTCTGGGAAAATAATCTGCTCACTCACACCCATCGAGAAGTTACCGCGCCCATCAAACTGCTTGGGGCTAATGCCACGGAAGTCACGAATACGTGGGATAGCAATACCAACCAAACGTTCAAGGAACTCATACATGCGATCAGCACGCAATGTTACCTTAGTACCAATGGGCCAGCCCTGACGGACTTTAAAGCCGGCAATCGATTTGCGCGCATTGTTGACTACCGGCTTTTGCGCCGCAATCAAAGTTAAGTCAGCCACCGCATTCTCAAGTGACTTCTTGTCACCGATAGCTTCACCAACACCCATATTCAGAGTGATCTTGGTGATGCGCGGAATTTCCATCACGTTAGCCAGCCCAAGCTCTTTTTGCAGCTGCGGGGCCAACTCGTTCTTGTATAATTCTTTAAGCCTTGCCATTTCGATTACCTATTTCCTAAGCGTCTACGGCTTCGCCGCTAGACTTGAAGATACGAATCTTCTTGTTATCTTCTAAAATCTTGAAGCCAACTCGATCTGCCTTATTAGTCGCGCCATTAAAGAGGGCTACATTAGATCCCTGAATTGGAGCTTCTTTCTCAATAATCCCACCGGCAATACCTGCCTGAGGATTTGGCTTCTGATGCTTTTTGATCATCTGAATGCCAGATACTAATAAGCGGCCATTTTCCAAAACTTTCAGGACCTTACCGCGCTTACCTTTATCTTTGCCTGCAACAACAATTACTTCGTCGTCGCGCTTAATTTTGAGCATTGCCATTTCTAAATCCTCGCTTACAGCACTTCAGGTGCTAGGGAGATAATTCGCATAAACTTCTCAGTGCGAAGTTCACGAGTTACCGGCCCAAAAATTCGTGTGCCAATAGGCGCCAGGTTGGCATTCAACAATACAGCTGCATTGTCATCAAACTTGATCAAGCTGCCATCCTGTCTACGCAAGCCTTTCTTGGTACGTACAACAACCGCACTCATTACCTGGCCTTTCTTTACCTTGCCACGTGGAATTGCTTCCTTAACAGTGACCTTAATAACATCACCGACACGAGCATAACGGCGGTGTGAACCACCCAGTACTTTGATACACATCACACGACGTGCACCGCTGTTGTCTGCTACATCAAGATAACTTTCTGTTTGAATCATTTTCTTACTCCGAACCCTTTACTGTCTACAGGCTTAGCCCGCTACAGCACGCTCGTCAATATTGACCAGTGTCCACGCCTTGTCCTTAGATACAGGACGGCACTCTGCGATTGTTACCAAATCGCCTGTTCGCGCACCATTTTCTTGGTCGTGCGCTTTAATCTTTGTCGACTTAGTCAGAAACTTCCCGTAAACAGGGTGCTTGACACGTCGCTCAACCAGGACAGTTACTGTCTTGTCCATCTTGTCACTGACAATACGACCAGTCAGAGTACGCGAGCTAGCTTTTAATTCAGACATAGTTATACCCCTGCCTTTTGCTTAAGCATTGTCTTGATGCGCGCAATGTTGCGACGCGTCTGCTTAACTTTGTGACTCTCGTTTAACTGACCAGTGGACAACTGCATACGCAGATTAAACTGCTGCTTGAGCTCGCCAATCAATGCGGCCTCCAGCTCTTCACTTGTCTTTTCACGCAATTCGTTAGCTTTCATCTTCACATCACCGTTCGTCTAACAAAGGTGGTTGCGATCGGCAACTTAGCCGCAGCAAGAGCAAAGGCTTCACGCGCAATCTCTTCACTAACACCTTCCATTTCATAAAGAACCTTGCCTGGCTGGATCAGCGCAACCCAGTACTCGACATTACCCTTACCTTTACCCATTCGAACTTCAAGCGGCTTGTTGGTAATCGGCTTATCTGGAAAAACTCGAATCCAGATTTTGCCACCACGCTTGATGTGACGGGTCATTGCACGACGAGCAGCTTCAATTTGACGCGCAGTCAAACGTCCGCGGCCAGAGGCTTTTAAACCGAACTCGCCAAAGCTAACCTTACTGCCGCGGTGCGCCAGACCACGATTACGGCCTTTGTGCATCTTGCGGAATTTTGTACGTTTTGGTTGCAGCATTTCGCTTTACCCTTGTCGCTTGTTTCTTGTGTCTTGTTTCTTGGCAGGCGCTTTTTCAGCTTCCTCACCACCCAAAACTTCACCTTTGAAGATCCACACCTTGACGCCAATAATGCCGTACGTGGTGTTGCCTTCAGCAGCTGCATAGTCAATGTTCGCACGCAGAGTGTGCAGTGGAACTCGACCTTCGCGGTACCACTCGGAGCGTGCGATTTCTGCACCGCCCAAACGGCCGCCGACTTGAATCTTGACACCCAGTGCGCCACCGCGCATTGCGTTCTGTACTGCACGCTTCATGGCGCGACGGAACATAACACGACGCTCTAACTGCTGCGCGACATTCTGTGCAACCAAGGTCGCATCTAAATCAGGCTTGCGAATCTCTTCAATATTGATCGTGACGGGGCAACCCATCTTGTTGCCGATCTCATTGCGCAGTTTCTCAACGTCTTCGCCTTTCTTGCCGATAACGATACCTGGGCGCGCAGTGTGAATAGTAATTCGCGCACTGTCAGATGGACGTTCAATATCGACGCGACTGACGGATGCATGTGCCAGTCTTGTGCGAATGAATTCACGTACAGACAGATCCTGATGGAGCTTGTCCGCATAGTCCTTATTACCTGCATACCACGTCGAAGTATGTTTTGTAACTATACCTAGACGGATGCCAGTTGGATGTACTTTTTGACCCATGGAATGGTCTCCTGAACCTATGTCTACTTTTCAGCGACTTTTACAGTGATGTGACAACTGCGCTTAAGAATTCTATCTGCACGGCCTTTAGCTCGCGGCCTAATGCGTTTCATAGTCATGCCTTCATCGACAAAAATCGTCGAAATCTTCAGCTCATCTACATCTGCACCATCGTTATGCTCAGCGTTGGCAATTGCCGACTCAAGCACCTTTTTAATAATATCCGCGCCCTTCTTGCTGCTGAACTGCAAAATATCTAATGCACTTTCAACAGACTTGCCACGAATTTGATCGGCAACCAATCGCGCTTTCTGCGCGGACATCTTGGCCCCTCTTAACTTTGCTTGTACTTCCACAGTCATAACCTCTTCGCTTAACGCTTGGCTTTTTTATCCGCCACGTGTCCCTTGTAGGTACGTGTTGGAGAAAATTCACCCAGCTTATGGCCAACCATTTCTTCGTTGACTAAAACAGGAATATGTTGACGACCGTTGTGGATAGCGATCGTGAGACCAACCATATCCGGTAAGATCATCGAACGACGTGACCAAGTTTTAATTGGGCGACGGTCGTTTGCTGCTGCCGCTACCTCAACCTTCTTCGCTAGATGAAGGTCGATGAATGGTCCTTTCTTTAGAGAGCGTGGCACGTTTGCTTTCCTCTTCTATTCTGCTTTAGTCAGCGCTTATTTGCGGCGACGAATAATGTATTTGTCAGTGCGCTTGTTCTTGCGCGTCTTATAACCTTTGGTCGGCATGCCCCACGGAGATACTGGATGACGGCCGCCCGAAGTACGTCCCTCACCACCACCATGTGGGTGATCGACTGGGTTCATCGCCACACCGCGAACGGTTGGACGAATACCACGCCAGCGGGATGCACCAGCTTTACCCAATGAGCGAAGACTGTGCTCACTGTTACAAACTTCGCCAAGAGTTGCGCGACAACCGACTGGCAATTTGCGCATCTCACCACTGCGTAAACGCACGGTGGCATAGCTGGCATCACGAGCCACTAACTGAACTGAAGCGGCAGCACTACGTGCAATCTGCGCACCTTTGCCTGGCTTCATCTCAACACAGTGGACTGTGGAGCCGACTGGAATCTTCAATAACGGAAGAGTGTTACCGATCTTGATCGGAGAATCTTCACCTGACTGGACAGTGTCGCCAGCAGAAACACCTTTGGGAGCAATAATGTAACGGCGCTCACCGTCGGCATAACATAACAGTGCAATGTGCGCGCTGCGGTTTGGATCGTACTCTAGACGCTCAACTGTCGCCGGTATACCGTCTTTGTTGCGCTTGAAATCAATAATGCGGTAGTGCTGCTTGTGACCGCCACCAATGTGTCGCACGGTAATGCGACCACTGCTGTTACGTCCACCGCTTCTTTTCTTCGGTGCCAACAAAGGACCGTATGGAGCGCCCTTATGCAAATCCGGAGTGACAACGCTTACTACAAAGCGACGACCCGGAGATGTTGGTTTTCTTTTAATAACTGCCATGACTAAACCCTTATTCCGCTACTGCAAAGTCAATGTCTTGACCTTCAGCAAGACGAACATACGCCTTTTTCCAGTCACTGCGACGGCCAACACCAGTTTTAGTGCGACGCGTCTTACCCTTGACGTTGACCACTCGAACATCATCAACCTGAACATCAAACAGCTGCTGAACAGCGCGTTTGATTTCCAACTTGGTGGAATCGGTAGCAACTTTAAATACAATTTGGGTTGCGGTGCCTGACGCCATTGCTGATTTCTCAGTAATGTGTGGCCCTAACAACACTTTGAAGACTCTTTCTTGGTTCATACCAGAAGCTCCTCAAGTTTTTTCAGCGCTGGAACAGTAACCAACACCTTATCAAAATTAATTAAGCTAACTGGATCAACTGCCGCTGCGTCACGAACATCAACCTTATGTAGGTTGCGTGAAGCCAGATACAGAAACTCACTGACCTCTTCGGTAACGATCATCACTTCAGTCAAGCTAAACTCTTGTAGCTTGGCGATCAGAAGCTTGGTCTTAGGCGCGTCTATATCAAACTCTTCGACAACAATAAGACGATCCTGACGAGCCAGCTCAGAGACGATAGAGCGCATCGCAGAGCGATACATCTTACGGTTCAGCTTTTGGCTGTGATCCTGAGGCGTAGCAGCAAATGTTACACCGCCCCCGCGCCAGATTGGGCTTCGAATAGTACCAGCTCGTGCCCGGCCAGTGCCTTTCTGGGCATGTGGCTTGCGGCCACCACCAGATACAGCTGAGCGATTTTTCTGAGCGCGAGTTCCCTGACGGGCACCGGCTAGAAACGCTACCACGGTCTGGTGAACCAGATCCTGGTTAAACTCTGTTCCAAACGCTAACTCAGAAACTTCAACAGTTCCTTTATTACCTTTGGGTGTCGCAATTGCTAATTCCATGGACACTCCCCTTTAAGCCTTGACTGCCGGACGAACAACAACATTGCCACCAGGCGCGCCAGGTACGGCACCCTTGATTAACAGCAAATTGCGCTCAGCATCGACTCGTACAATTTCAAGATTTTGTGTAGTAACTTGCGCGTTACCCATTTGACCGGCCATCTTCTTGCCTTTGAAGACCTTACCTGGAGACTGGTTTTGACCAATCGAACCGGGTGCTCTGTGGGATAGCGAGTTACCGTGAGTAGCATCTTGCATGGCAAAGTTCCAACGCTTAACGCCGCCTTGGAAACCCTTACCTTTAGAAGTACCAGTAACATCGACCATTTGGCCTGCCTCGAAACGCTCTACAGTAAGTGAACCACCTACCGCGAATTCATCGCTGCTGCCTTCGGTACGAAATTCCCATTGTCCACGACCTGCCTCTACACCAGCTTTGGCGTAGTGACCTGCTTGGGCCTTGCTTACTCGGGATGCTTTACGAGAACCAGTAGTGATCTGAATAGCCGAATAGCCATCAGTCTCAACTGATTTAATCTGGGTAACATGATTAGGTGTCGCCTCGACAACAGTCACAGGGATAGATACACCATCTTCAGTGAATACGCGAGTCATGCCGCATTTGCGACCAACTATTCCTATACTCATTTTATTAACCTCTTAAGTGTACGGGGCTGTTACCCGCTACGGCTGTCTATTTCAAGACATTACACTTTAGTGTTTGCCCGGCATTACTGCCGAACCGCTACAGTCGTTTTCAGCTTAAGCTGATTTGTACTTCAACGCCTGCCGCAAGATTCAATTTCATAAGCGCATCAACAGTCTTCTCTGTTGGCTCAACAATGTCGATTAAGCGCTTGTGCGTGCGAATTTCGTACTGATCGCGCGCGTCCTTATTTACGTGTGGAGAGATAAGTATCGTGAACTTCTCTTTCCGAGTTGGCAATGGGATTGGGCCGCGAATCTGCGCGCCTGTGCGCCTTGCCGTTTCAACGATTTCCTGTGTCGACGTATCGATCAACTTGTGATCAAAAGCCTTAAGGCGAATCCTGATGCTTTGGTTTTGCATGTAATCAAAACTCCGCTATCTCTACTAAAACTTCAGGGTTAAACAACTTCTAGCCCCGAAAAAGGAGCGCGAATTCTAGTGCCGCACCCCGGGACTGTCAAGCTTATTTACAACTGAAGCCAAATTAATTAAAAGCCCTTCACCAAAGCATGCTGTCACTTTGACCAGGGGTCAAAAAAGGGGCCCTTAAGCCCCTTCTTACTACGCCTTACCTATTTACTCGATGATCTTAGCGACAACACCAGCGCCAACAGTACGGCCGCCTTCACGAATCGCGAAACGCAGGCCTTCTTCCATGGCAATCGGGTGAATCAACGTGACTTCCATCTGCACGTTGTCGCCAGGCATTACCATTTCAGTTCCCTCTGGCAACTCACAAGCACCGGTCACATCCGTGGTACGGAAGTAAAACTGGGGACGGTAGCCTTTAAAGAATGGTGTATGACGACCACCTTCATCTTTCGACAGAACATAGATCTCTGAGGTGAACTTGGTGTGTGGCTTAACGGAAGCAGGCTTGGCCAGTACTTGACCACGCTGAACTTCTTCACGCTTAGTACCGCGCAGCAGTACACCACAGTTCTCGCCAGCACGACCTTCGTCAAGCAGCTTGCGGAACATCTCAACACCCGTACAGGTAGTCTTGGCGGTGTCAGTGATACCGATGATCTCGATCTCTTCACCCACCTTAACAACACCACGCTCAATACGACCGGTTACAACAGTACCGCGACCCGCAATAGAGAACACATCTTCAATAGGCATCAGGAACGGCTGATCAACAGCACGAACCGGCTCAGGGATGTAAGCATCCAGAGCTTCTACCAGTTTCTTAACAGCGGTAGTACCCAGTTCGTTGTCATCACGACCTTCAAGGGCCATCAGCGCGGAGCCAACAACGATTGGCGTGTCGTCGCCTGGGAACTCATAAAGGTCGAGCAGCTCGCGCAGCTCCATCTCTACCAGCTCTAACATTTCAAGATATTCTTCAGATCCAAAGCCGCCGCAATCGTCTGCAAGCAGGTCAGCTTTGTTCAGGAATACTAGTACGTAAGGTACACCGACCTGACGTGACAGCAGGATGTGCTCGCGGGTCTGAGGCATTGGGCCATCAGTTGCGCCACATACCAGGATTGCGCCATCCATCTGGGCAGCACCGGTGATCATGTTTTTAACATAATCGGCGTGACCTGGGCAGTCTACGTGGGCGTAGTGACGATCTGGGGAATCATACTCAACGTGTGCTGTTGAGATAGTGATGCCGCGCTCGCGCTCTTCTGGTGCGTTATCAATCTGGTCAAAGGCTTTCATTTCGCCGCCCCAAACTTCAGCGCAGACGCGGGTCATTGCAGCGGTCAATGTGGTTTTACCGTGGTCGACGTGACCAATGGTGCCTACGTTGACGTGCGGCTTATTTCTTTCAAATTTCTCTTTTGCCATCTCAATGTCTCCTCAGCAGGCATTTAACGTTATTTATACAATTTTGATCGCTGAACAACTCCATGGTTTCGGAGCTATGCGCAAGGGACGCCATCTTATACATCGAATTCTAAGAGTCAACGCCCGCGACGGGTAAATTGGCGATTTTTTTCTTATCCGACACTTTTTAACCTTTATCGAGGGATTTTTAGGCTAATCAGGGCATAACTCAGGGCTTTTATAAAAATGACCTACCTTAATGACGTATTTTTCTCTGTAATTGAATCATTATCCTGTATACTCGCGCGCGTTTTTGACCTATATAACAAGCCATTTTTAATCGAGCATTCTCATGACTGATCTATCTCACTACAGAAATATTGGTATCTTTGCCCACGTTGATGCGGGCAAGACAACTACTACTGAACGAATCCTGAAACTGACAGGAAAAATTCACAAAACCGGTGAAGTTCATGATGGAGCTGCCACCACTGACTTTATGGAACAGGAACAGGAACGCGGCATTACCATCCAGTCTGCGGCCACAACTTGCTTCTGGAGAGATCACCGCTTCAATATCATCGATACTCCTGGACACGTTGACTTCACTGTTGAAGTTTACCGCTCCCTTAAAGTACTCGATGGCGGCGTTGGCGTATTCTGCGGCTCTGGCGGTGTTGAACCCCAGTCAGAGACTAACTGGCGCTATGCCAACGAATCCGGCGTTTCTCGAGTGATCTTTGTCAACAAACTCGACCGCATGGGAGCTGACTTCCTGCGTGTTGTTAAACAGGTTAAGTCTGTTCTCGGCGCCAACCCATTGGTTATGTGTCTACCAATCGGCGTTGAAGAAAACTTTGTCGGCCTGGTTGACTTGCTTGAGCGTAAAGCTTACGTGTGGGACGACTCTGGCCTTCCAGAGAACTTCGAGATTGTCGACATTCCAGCCGATATGGTTGAGTTGGTTGAAGAGTACCGCGAGATGATGATCGAAACTGCACTTGAGCAGGACGACGATCTGTTAATGGCGTATATGGAAGGCGAAGAGCCATCCATTGAAGAGGTTAAGCGCTGTATCCGTAAGGGTACTATCTCTCTGGACTTCTTCCCTACTTACTGTGGCTCTGCATTTAAGAACAAAGGCGTTCAGATGGTATTGGATGCTGTTGTCGACTACCTGCCCTGCCCAACCGATGTTATTCCACAGCCACTGACTGATGAAGAGGGTGTTGAGACTGGCGAGCGAGCGATTGTTTCTGTCAATGAGCCACTCAAAGCACTGGCATTTAAAATTATGGATGACCGCTTTGGTGCGCTGACATTTGTACGCATCTATTCCGGCGTGTTGAACAAGGGTGATTCAATCCTCAACTCTTACACCGGTAAAACTGAGCGTATCGGCCGTATGGTTGAGATGCACGCAGACGACCGCAATGAGATCAGCAGAGCACAGGCAGGCGATATTATCGCCATCGTCGGCATGAAGAATGTTCAGACCGGCCACACCCTTTGTGACCCTAAGCATCCGGTAACACTGGAAGCGATGATCTTCCCTGACCCCGTAATCTCGATTGCGGTTAAGCCTAAAGACAAAGGCGGTTCTGAGAAGATGGGTATTGCCATCGGCAAGATGATTGCTGAAGATCCTTCATTCCGTGTTGAGACTGATGAAGAATCCGGCGAGACCATCCTTCGCGGAATGGGCGAGCTGCACCTGGATATTAAGGTCGACATTCTCAACCGTACTTACGGTGTAGATCTGATTGTTGGTCAGCCACAGGTTGCCTACCGCGAGACAATTACCCTGCCTCTGGAAGATAGCTACACGCACAAGAAGCAGTCTGGTGGTTCTGGTCAGTTCGGTAAGATCGACTACCGCATCAAACCTGGCGAACCAGGTACTGGCTTTATATTTAGCTCTAAGGTTGTTGGCGGTAACGTTCCTAAGGAATTCTTCCCAGCAATTGAGAAAGGCTTTAAAGGCATGATGGATCAAGGTCCATTGGCCGGCTATCCTGTCTTGGATGTTGAGATTGAGCTCTACGATGGAGGCTTCCACGCCGTTGACTCCTCGGCAGTTGCCTTTGAAATCGCCGCTAAAGGCGCTTTCCGTCAATCTATGCCTAAAGCGGGTCCGCAGATCATTGAGCCAATCATGAAGGTCGATGTATTCACACCGGAAGATCATGTTGGTGACGTTATCGGTGATTTAAATCGTCGCCGTGGCATGATCAAGGACCAGGAAGCTGGCGTAACTGGCGTGCGCATCAAGGCTGAGGTTCCTCTGTCTGAGATGTTTGGCTATATCAGCACCCTGCGCACCATGACTTCTGGCCGCGGTCAGTTCTCAATGGAGTTTGCACACTACATGCCTTGCCCACAGAACATCGCTAACGAAGTGATTGCTGAAGCGAAGGCACTTAAAGAAGCTAAGTCATAAGCTTTCTTTAGGATCTAAAAAAACCCCGCTGGTGCAAACCAGCGGGGTTTTTTATTGTTCGCCTATTCCCAAGCCTGATATATAAGAAGGATAGGAATTCCAAACTCTTCTCTCAGACGCAGCAAATGCTCTGGCGCAATACCCAAGAATGAGAACATGCCGTTCTGGCGTTTGATATGACTGAAGTCCAGGCCCGCAGCATTGTCCTGAATACTATCAGCCAGCAATGTGCGTTCGCGGTAGAGGCCAAAGTTCTTTGAGCAGCTTGAGGCCAGCACCAACTCCGGCAATTTCTCAGCCATCAGACGCATGCCATAGGCATCTTCATCGAGGCCATCGTCAAGACCCTGATAGGCGGTGTCGATAAAGGGTACAAAGCCACGCTCTAGCGCTATATCGGTAATCAGATCCCACTGTGCATTGCTCAGATCGGCGCCAGTGGGGTTGTGACAGCGGCCGTGAAGCAGCACTAATCACCAGCGGAAACCTGACGCAGGGTCTCGAGCATCAGGTCAATATTGACCTCGCGAGTCGCTGTGTCGTAATAGGGGTATTCTGCAATCTCGAAACCGGCACTGCCCAACAGTGGAATATGGTTTGGCCAGGTGGGTGTGCCAATCCATAAGTGATATTGTTCGTGCGTCTCGACACCCCTACCGTCCGGATGTCGAGGCATACGCCCAGAAAAATAGTCCTGACGATGACAGAGATATTTTCATTGCGATGATACTTAACGTTATAGAACGAATAAATGAAGGGGTGCTTGCCCGCGATAGAATTAGGCCTTTAGAGTTTAAGGTATGGAAGGAAAAAGCCTGAATAGGTTCGGGTGTGGCCGATAAAGTGGCCGATAAACTTGAATATGGCCGATAAGCGCCTTTTTATGGCCGACTAATGGGCAATTAGGTAGCCAAAGTGGCCGATAAAACTCAAGTCAGCAATATTTTAAAAGCCGCTCCCGAGCACTGGTTTAAGCTCTCTGAGCTGAAGGCCTCACTCGGCGATGTGCCAGACCGAACCTTGCGGCGCTGGCTGAAAGCCCTGCAAGATGGAGCACAACTGCTCCGCAAGGGAGAAAGAAAAGCCGCACGCTACCGGTGGGCAGGCTCAGGGGAGACCTCGTCGCAAACCCTGAATACCCTGGAGCCAGACTTACAGTTCAGCCCACTCAGCCAAAGCCTTCTAACTCGAACCGAGGCCCCTCCTTATAAGCGACCACCCGTCACCTACAACACGCAGTGGATCAATCAATACTTGCCCAACGAAACGTTTTATCTCAGCCTTGAACAGCGAACGCTGTTGCATGAACAAGGCAAGCGCCAAGGAATACACGGCAAGGCTCGGACCTATTTTCAAAAGATTTTGAACCGAATGCTAATCGACATCAGCTTCAACTCTGCACGCCTAGAAGGAAACACTTACACCTTGGCCGACACTGAAAATTTAGTGCTGCAAGGTATTAGTGCCACAGGAAAGTTAAACGAAGAACGCATAATGATACTGAACCACAAAGAAGCTATCCAATATCTCGTTCAGAATATTGATGACCTACCGCTCAATGAAAACACCGTATGCACCCTGCACTATTTACTGGCCGACAGTTTAGTTGCCCCGAATATGGCCGGTAAAATACGGGATGAAGCGATTGGTGTCAGCGGCACCACCTATGCCCCCTTGGAGGGGCGGGCGAGATTAACAGAATATCTCAACAGCCTGTTAAATAAGGCTGCAAAAATTGAGGACTGCTTTGAGCAGAGCTTCTTTCTGTTAGGCCATATTGCGTACCTACAAGCCTTTATTGACGTAAATAAGCGCACCGCTCGCCTCGCCTCCATCATCCCCCTGATCACTCAAGATTATGTTCCTCAATCATTTGTGGACATGAATCAAGACGACTATTTAAAAGCCTGCATTTGCTTTTACGAATTCAACCGACCCGAGCCACTGACCGAATTGTATGTGTGGTCCTATTTGAGATCCTCCGTGCGTTACAAAGTTTTTTCGAAAGTAGTGAGTTTTGATGAAATTGCAGCGTTGTACCGCCCACAAAGACGAGCAATTATTGCAGACATAATCCGTGCGCAAGTGCCACTGAAAACCGTCAGCATCTACCTAGAGAAGCATTGTCCACAAGACATTCTGGAAACCCATCAGGAAAAATTTAAAAAGGATGTTGAAGACGAATTAAAGCACCTCGACCTCCCCAACATAACGGGCATAGGACTGACAAAAAAAGAGTTTTTAGATTGGAAGCAGGTTCAAATCTGAACTGAAGCTTATTGCCTGAAAAAAAGGATAGGGGTTCAAAACCCTTATCCCAAAAAAATAACAACAGACGGCCTCCACCCAACATCTGCCCGAGCGCCACTTTAAGCTTATGCATCCAATGAAAGGCTGATTCTTACATCAACGTTTGGTCAAAAGCCCAATCACCATCAACCCGCTGTTCAAAATCAAAACCCGCCTGAGGTGGCCCTCGCGCTGGCGCCATGACTGGTGCGTCGATAGGCTCATTAATGTGCGTCAGTATCTTCTCTACCGATTGAATCTCGGTCACAAAACTCAATACCCGCATTGGCCCACCACACTGCGGACAAACCAAGGGGAATACATCATAAATACGGGCTAACAACATGGCCCAACAGCTGACAACGCCCTTAAATCCACCAATCCCTTTTTGCCCCTCCATACCTTTATGCTCGTTTTTGTCCTCGCCTTGCCCGACTCTTTGAGGCTAAATCTCATGATTCACTTTCGGCTGCTTATCAATCGGCAGGCCTGCTCGCGCCACCACCTCTTTTCTCAGTCTCGCATTGGCGGCCAAAACACCATGATAGCTGTGACGATGCTCTCTCGGTCTTGGCAGTAACATCGACAGGCGATCCAGAAACTCTTCCGGTTTGAGACGCAACTGGGTTTGACCATTGGACAAGGGTTTAGGCAGCTGATAGCACAAAGACTTACCCTCGCCCTACCAACTTAACCGTTCTACCGCATAGATAGGCCGTGCGCAGTAGCGGAACAATCGCTCTAGGCCGCTCCGGTCTTGGGCCTCTATTCGCACCTCCGCATGCAACGAGAAACCACCACCATGTTGCCATTGCGCCATTTCTGCACACTATATGCCTTGCCCACAGAACATCGCTAACGAAGTGATTGCTGAAGCTAAGGCACTTAAAGAAGCTAAGTAATTCGGTTTCGTTAAGGACAAAAAAACCCCGCTGGTGCAAGCCAGCGGGGTTTTTTATTGCTCTTAGATTCTGGAGCGGACGACGAAGCTGAGAAAAAGCGACTCGCGTAAAAAGAAGCTAACCTAGGTTCTTCGTCATAATCGCCGCAGCCACAGCCTTCGGTGCTTCTGCATAGCGATCAAACTCCATGGTAAAGGTGGCGCGGCCCTGAGTTGCGGAGCGCAGATCCGTGGCATAGCCAAACATCTGTGCCAGGGGTACTTCAGCGTCAATCACTTTACCCATGGGACTGTCGGCCATACCCAGAATAATGCCGCGACGGCGATTTAAATCACCGACCACATCACCCATATTGCCTTCTGGGGTGACTACCTCGACTTTCATCATCGGTTCCAACAATACGGCGCCACCCTCATCCTTTAGGTCTCTGGTGGCCAGTGAGCCGGCGATCTTAAATGCTACCTCCGAGGAATCCACATCATGATAGGAACCGTCATAGAGCGTCGCTTTGACCCCCAGCAGCGGATAGCCCGCCAGCACGCCGTTCTGCATTTGCTCCGAGATTCCCTGCTCAATCGCTGGAATATATTCCTTGGGAACTGTTCCGCCGACAATTTCATTAACAAATTCTAGCCCTTCAGCGCTTGGGTCATCAGCGGGTTCGAACTTGAGGCAGACATGTCCGTATTGACCACGACCACCGGACTGACGAATAAACTTGCCCTCGATATCACAGCTCTTGGTAATGGTTTCACGGTAGGCCACTTGGGGCTGACCTATATTGGCTTCAACGGTAAACTCGCGACGCATGCGGTCCACCAAAATATCCAGATGCAGCTCACCCATACCAGAGATAATGGTCTGACCACTCTCTTGGTCAGTCTTAACTCTAAAGGAGGGATCTTCCTGGGCCAGCTTGCCCAGGGCAACACCCATCTTGTCTTGATCCGCCTGAGTTCGCGGCTCTACCGCAACTGAGATAACCGGTTCGGGAAAGATCATGCGCTCAAGAATGATCTTGGCATTCTCAGCACAGAGCGTATCGCCGGTGGTGGTATCTTTAAGGCCAATGGCGGCAGCTATATCGCCCGCCAGTACCTGATTAATTTCTTCGCGGCTATTGGCATGCATCTGCACCATGCGGCCTATTCGCTCTCGCTTCATCTTGATCGAGTTATACACGGCGGTGCCGGTCTCGAGCTTGCCGGAGTAGACGCGCATAAAGGTTAGCGTACCGACAAAGGGATCGGTGGCGATCTTAAACGCCAGTGCGGCAAAGGGCGCGTCGTCGCAAGCTTCTCTTACGCCTTGTTCGCCATTTTCCAGCTCTCCTTCAATCGCTTTCACTTCGGTGGGTGATGGCAGGTACTCCACCACCGCGTCTAACACGCCCTGTACGCCTTTGTTCTTAAAGGCTGAACCCCCGAGCACTAGAACAATCTCATTGGCCAGTGTGCGCGCACGCAGGCCCTGCTTGATCTCGTCTTCAGTTAGGGGCTGGTCGTCTAGGTACTTGTCCATTAAAGCTTCATTGGCTTCAGCGGCAGACTCAACGATAAAGTCGTGCATCTCCTGACACTCTTCGAGCATCTCTTCGGGGATCTCGGCATATTCAAAGGTCATGCCCTGATCGGCGTCATTCCAGTAGACGGCTTTCATTTTCACCAGATCCACTACGCCCTTAAATTCCTCTTCGGCACCAATGGTCATTTGCAAGGGTACCGGAATCGCTCCGAGACGCTCTTTGAGCTGACTGACCACCATCAGATAGTCGGCGCCAGCGCGGTCCATCTTATTGACGAAGACTAAGCGTGGAACCTCATATTTGTTCGCCTGACGCCATACGGTCTCAGTTTGTGGCTGAACCCCTGAGGAACCACAGAGTACGATGACAGCACCATCCAGGACCCGCAGTGAACGCTCTACTTCAATGGTGAAGTCTACGTGGCCCGGGGTGTCGATAATATTGATGCGATGGTCTTTAAACTGGGCATTCATACCCCTCCAAAAACAGGTGGTGGCGGCGGAGGTGATGGTAATACCGCGCTCCTGCTCCTGCTCCATCCAGTCCATGGTTGCAGCACCATCGTGAACCTCACCAATTTTGTGCGACAGACCAGTGTAGAACAGCACGCGCTCGGTGGTGGTGGTTTTGCCGGCATCTACGTGGGCGCAGATTCCGATGTTGCGATAGCGACTGATGGGGGTTGCGCGAGACACGGTATATTCCTCTAGGAGCTAAGTACTAAATGGCTTTTTAAAAACCTAATCATTAAAAACGAAAAAAGGCGGCCATAACAGCCACCTTTTTTACGCAAGATTACAATTGACAATAATCTTTTAGAAACGGAAGTGAGAGAACGCCTTGTTGGCTTCTGCCATACGGTGGACATCTTCACGTTTCTTAACTGCTCCGCCTTTGCTTGCAGCTGCATCGATCAGCTCACCAGCAAGACGCTGCGGCATAGACTTCTCGCCGCGGTTACGAGCGTATTCTACCAACCAACGCATCGCCAGTGCAGTGCGTCGCGAGGGACGAACTTCAACTGGAACCTGGTAGGTCGCGCCACCCACACGGCGGGATTTAACTTCCACCATAGGTGCAACGTTTTCTAACGCTTCTTGGAACACTTCAACTGGATCTTTCTTGAGACGCTGTTCAACTAGATCAAGCGCTCCGTAAACAATCCGCTCAGCAACAGATTTCTTGCCGCTGACCATTACCATGTTCATAAACTTAGCTAGCGTGACATTTCCAAATTTAGGATCTGGCAGAATGTCCCGCTTTGCCGCTACTCTTCTTCTTGGCATCGTTTTGCCCTTCTCTTCAGGTTTTTTCTAGGGATAGGCCCTAGCCTTACTTGGTTGTATTACCGATTCACACGCAAGTCGTCTTTCTGATACTACGCTTTAGGGCGCTTAGTACCGTACTTAGAACGACGCTGTGAACGACCATTTACACCCGCTGTATCCAATGTGCCACGTACCGTATGGTAGCGAACACCTGGAAGATCTTTTACACGACCACCACGAATCAAGACAACGCTGTGCTCTTGCAGGTTGTGACCTTCGCCGCCAATGTATGAAGTAACTTCAAAACCACTGGTTAAACGAACGCGACAAACTTTACGCAATGCAGAGTTTGGCTTCTTCGGAGTCGTTGTGTAAACACGGGTACATACACCACGGCGCTGCGGACAGGCCTGAAGTGCTGGTACGTCACTCTTACTGACTTTGCGTTTTCTCGGCTTACGAACCAACTGGTTGATCGTTGCCATGCAATTTTTCTCCAAAAATAAAAA
>ENA-OQVM01000547-OQVM01000547.1-marine-metagenome-genome-assembly--contig:-NODE-547-length-58053-cov-5.544881_pt1 | contig 58053 bp, 51 predicted proteins | sample MGYA00237776_ERZ505498 | MGnify/ENA primary metagenome ERZ505498 (study PRJEB26159, sample SAMN06265151) | marine metagenome | isolation source: Helgoland LTER site | place: Germany:Helgoland, sampling...
CTCCGCATCAAGGGACCGATAAAAGTCCTTGGCCGGTTGATTCCAGTCGAGTACCGACCACTCCAGTCGACCACAGTCGCGCTCCACAGCCAGTCTGGCAAGATAAGCTAATAACTTCTTTCCGAAACCTCTGCCGCGCATGTCTACATGCACGTAGAGATCTTCAAGATAGATACCGGGTTTGGCCAAAAAGGTTGAGTAGTTGGTAAAGAACAGAGCAAAGCCAACCGGACTGTTCTGGTATTCGGCGATAATAACTTCGGCGCTGGGATGCTCACCAAACAGCGATGCCTGCAGTTTCTCCTCAGTGGCCACCACTTCGTGGGCGAGCTTTTCATACTCCGCCAGCTGTTTGATAAATGCCAAAATAGTCGGGCAATCTTCACGGGTTGCTGGGCAAATAATAAAATCCGTACTCTTGTTTATCGGCTGCATGGGATTTTCTGTTTTTATAATTTTGAACAGTCATAGTAGCTGTCATAAGTGGCCCTCGGAAGCGCTATTTTGAATAAGTTTATTTACTGTACATAACAACAGTAATAGGCTTAAATAAGCATCAATTAACAGGAGAGTCAGCTTGGTCACCAAAACCAAATCAGCCTATGTCTGCAATGACTGCGGTGCCGATTACCGCAAGTGGCAGGGTCAGTGCGGCGAGTGCAGTGCATGGAACACATTATCAGAGGTTCGTCTTGGCAGTTCTTCGCGGGGCGGCAAAGTGCTGCGCTCAGGTTTTGCCGGAGTCGTTGATGGTGCGGTAAAAACCCTCGCCGATATTGCCCTGGATGAAATTCCGCGTATCAGTACCGGCACTAGCGAGCTGGATTTGGTGCTTGGCGGCGGGTTGGTGCCTGGCTCCTGTGTGCTGCTGGGCGGTGAGCCCGGCGCCGGTAAAAGTACATTGTTATTACAGACCCTGTGCAATCTGGCTGAAAATCATTCATCGCTCTATGTGACTGGTGAGGAGTCGCCTCAGCAGATCGCTATGCGCGCCAATCGCTTGGGATTGCCCGCCGATAAGCTGGAGATAATGGCCGAGACATCGGCCGAAACAGTTGTCGCTATCGCCGAGCAAAAGCGTCCGAAAATTCTGGTTGTCGACTCTATTCAAGTGATGCATATGGAAGAGGTGGCCTCAGCGCCGGGCAGTGTTTCCCAGGTGCGCGAGAGTGCCGCCATGCTGGTGCGCTTTGCCAAGCAGACTGGAACCGTATTGATTGTGGTTGGTCATGTCACCAAAGATGGCTCCCTGGCTGGTCCCAAGGTATTGGAGCATATGATTGACTGCTCGCTGATGCTCGAGGGTTCCAGCGACAGCCATTTCCGCACGCTGCGCAGCAATAAAAATCGCTTTGGCGCGGTCAATGAGCTAGGTGTATTTGCCATGACCGACAAGGGACTTCGTGAAGTGCCCAACCCCTCGGCAATTTTCTTGCAGCGCGGTGAAGATGCCTCTTCAGGCAGCGTAGTGATGGTTGTCTGGGAGGGTACCCGACCATTATTAGTCGAGCTTCAGGCGCTGGTTGATGATAGCCATCTGGGCAATCCGCGACGCGTGACTGTCGGCCTTGATCACAACCGTCTGTCTATGTTGCTCGCGGTGCTGCATCGTCATGGCGGGATTGCGGTTGGCGATCAGGATGTTTTTGTTAATGTCGTGGGCGGCGTTAAGGTTTTTGAAACCAGTGCTGATCTGGCGTTGATACTGGCGGTGATCTCAAGCTTTCGCGATCAGGTGTTGCCGCAGGATTTAATGGTGTTTGGCGAGGTTGGCCTGGCCGGTGAGATTCGTCCGGTGGCCAATGGTCAGGAGCGTCTGCGCGAGGCGGCCAAGCATGGTTTTACCCGCGCGATTGTGCCGGCGGGCAATGTGCCGAAACAGCCGATTAAGGGTATGACGGTGATTCCAGTGCGCCGGGTTACCGAGGCGCTGGATGCGCTTTAGCGCTCAACCTGTCTAGGCTGTAGTCAGAATAGAAATGCTTTCTGGCTCAAGCATCAGTGGCTGAATGGGGCCGAGGGCTGCCGCGCGTTCATGGGATTCTTGCCAAGCTTTCCAGTCGGCAAGAGTCTCCATTTGAATCAGGGCAAAGCGCACACAGGGATCGTTAATATCCTTAAAGGCTTTGCTGGAAATAAAGCCCTGGGCTGGAATAGCTGCCTGGATAATCTTTCTCGAAAACTCTTCGTAAGTGGACTCCATTCCTGGGGCCAAAACTCTTTTAATCAGTACAGCAAGCATATTTCGATGACTCTTATTATTAGGTGGGTAGATTAACACGCCACAGGCACTGATAAAAATAGTGTTTTCAATGGATTCGGTTTGACTTCAAATCCTATAGGGATTAGATTGCGCTCTCTTGCTTCAGCAATAGGTTCTCGAATTTAATCGGTTGATTGATTAAAGGAAGAGTGAAACGGGAAATCGGTGCGCATTGCCAAAATTTGGCAAACTTTGTAACTCCGATACTGCCCCCGCAACGGTAGATAAGAATGTTTGGCTGTATGACCACTGTGTATTTTTTGCATGGGAAGGTAGCTAAACAGAGTAGTTGTTCATTAGCTGCTCACTTATAAGTCCGGAGACCGGCCTATAGCTACGCAGACAAACCGCGGGGTGCGGTCTTGTGCTGATCGACAGTTTCTGTCTGTTCGCTTGCACGCCCCCGTTTAAATTACTTTTAGTCACTCGGGTGTGAGTGTAAGAGAATCCAAAATGAAAAAAATTCAAACAATAGCGACAGTAATCACTGGATCGCTGCTATTTACTTTACCGTTTGCCGTACAGGCACATGACCATGTTGAAGAGGTGCTGGTTAGCGCTTCTCTCGTTCCTATTGCTGCGACTCGTTCGGCCAATGCAATTACTGTTATTGATAGCGAACAGCTAAAGAACCGTGCCGCACTTAGCGTTAGCGACCTGCTGCGTGATGTTCCTGGTCTTGCGGTTAGCCGCAGTGGTGTGCAGGGCTCCCAGACCCAGATCCGTGTTCGCGGTGCCGAAGCCAACCATCTATTGGTGCTGATCGATGGCGTTGAAGCCAATGATCCCTCGCAGAGTGATGAACTTAACTGGGGCACTTTAACTGCCTCTGATATTGAGCGTATCGAAGTGATCCGTGGGCCTCAGAGCGCAATGCGCGGCAGCGATGCTATGGCCGGCGTGGTCAATATTGTTACCCGCAGTGCCGACCAGCCATTTAGTGCGAAAGTATTTGCCGAGGCTGGAAGTTTTTCTGCTAAAAATCTTGGCTTTAGCATTGGTCATAAGGCTGAAAGATATGATGTCAGCTTAGGTGTTTCTGACTTTGAATCTGAAGGCGATAATATTATTGCCAACACAGGTACTAATGATAATGACGGATATGAAAATACCAGCATAAATTTTAAAGCTGGTGTGGATGTCAGTGATGAGTTGAGGTTGGCAGTATCCATACGCCACAGTGATGGTGTAAGTGAATATGATGATGAGTATGCGGCCAAGATTGGTACAGAGTTTCACAATCAGTTTAATGATCTGTTGCACAGTGACTTTGACCGATTATCTTCTCGCGTAAATGCTCAGTTCACTTCTGCTGATGGCAAATGGAATCACAGGGCTAGCCTGTCAGAATCTCGCTTTAAAAATAATAACTTTAAATATACTTCTGGTGGTAGTGTTGCTCCCAACGGGGCTACTGAATCAAACAAGCAAGATTATCAATATGTTGGATCCCGCCTTTGGGAAGCTTTAGACCAGCAGATTTCCTTATTGTTAGAGCAAGAAAATGAGGAGTTTAAACAGCTCGGCGGTTTCGCAAATGGTAGAGATGCAAATAAATTTTTGGCTCGCAACACAAATAGTATTGCCTTCGAATATAGAGTGGATCCCGTCGATAAGCTTACCTTAGCGATTGGCGCTCGACATGATGACAATAGTGCCTTTGACGATGCTGAGACATGGAAATTTGAGGGAATATATCGTCTAGATGAAAGTACTCGATTCCGTGGTGCTGCGGGAACTGCAATTAAAAATCCAACTTTCGGTGAGCTTTACGGTATTTACTCTGGATTTCTAAGTAATTCAGATTTGACTCCCGAACAGTCGCAGAGCTGGGAGATTGGCGTTGATAAAGAGTTGTTAGATGATCGTTTGGAGCTGAAGGCAACATACTTTAATGCAAGATTAGAGAATGAAATAGCTACAAAATTCCAGTGTATCCAAAACTGTGATAATGCAGACTGGATGGATGATGTTTGGGTTTCTACGCCAGAAAATATTAATGGAATAAGTAAGCAGCAGGGTTTGGAGCTGTCTTCATCCTGGCTTGTAAGCGAATCTGTTGTGTTGGATGCATCTTACACCTACACCGATTCTACACAGGAAGGCGTTGACGAGATCCGTCGTGCTCAAAACCTTGGCAGTTTAAACCTGCTTTGGCGAGTGCAAGAGAACCTTACTATCAATGCCAATACCCAGTATAACGGTAAACAAACTGATATCGGCGGTGTTACTTTAGATGCTTTTACGTTGGTTAACCTAAACGCCAACCTGAATGCTACGGATAACCTGGATATCTATCTTCGATTGGATAACCTCTTTGATGAAGACTACCAAGAAATTTTTGGCTACCAGACTCTCGGCTTTGGTGCCAGCTTGGGACTCCGCTACAGCCTATAGGTATTTAGATGTCCCAACCAGCTGATACAGGAATCAAACGAGTACTGCTCTCATGGAGCAGTGGTAAAGACTCGGCCTGGACTCTCTATCAGCTGCAACGGGATCCCACTGTTGAGGTGGTTGGCTTGCTGACCACCTTTAACGATGAGTTTAAACGCTCGGCCATTCACGGTGTGCGCCAGCAGTTGTTGCGTATGCAGGCTGAGGCGGCCGGCTTACCACTGATTGAAATTCCCCTGCCATGGCCCTGCTCCAACGAGCAGTACGAAACCATTATGGGTGAGGCGCTGGAGTCCGCGCGCAATCAGTTGCAGATGGATGCTGTCGCCTTTGGCGATCTGTATCTGGAAGATATCCGCAACTATCGCGAAGCCAAGATGCAGGGCACTGGACTGGAACTGCTGTTTCCACTGTGGCAAATTCCCACCGCGGAATTGGCCCAGCAGATGATTGCTGGCGGTCTTAAAGCGGCGATTACCTGTCTTGATCCTCGGGTGATGCCTGAGCATTTTGCCGGTGATCAGTTTTCCAATAAATTGCTTGAAGAGTTACCAGAGTCCGTCGACCCCTGTGGAGAAAATGGTGAGTTCCATACCTTTGCATGGGACGGACCTATGTTTAAATACCCTATTCCAGTAGTTGCTGGAGAAGTAGTTACACGCAATGGATTTGTTTACTCCGACCTTTTACCCGAGGCGTAATAATGAAAATTGTATCTCTACTACCCAGTGCGACTGAATTGGTCTGCGGTCTTGGACTGCAGGATCAGTTGGTGGGTGTCTCCCATGAATGTAATTACCCGCCCTCAGTATTGGGCTTGCCGATTTTAACCAGCTCACGTATTCCTTCGGGATTAGATAGCGGTGAGATCGATCGACTGGTCACTGATCAGCTGCAAAATGATGAGGCGCTCTATGATCTGGTGATGGGCCAGTTGATGGATCTAGAACCTGATCTGATTGTCACTCAGGCGCTCTGTGATGTCTGTGCGGTCTCTGGAAGTGATGTGGCCAGAGCGATTCACAGTTTGCCGGGTGACCCAAAGGTAGTAAATCTTGAACCGATCTGTCTCGACGATGTTTTGCAGACCGTGACATTATTGGCCGAGGCGGCGGACTGCGTAGAGCAGGGCGTAGCCTACAAAGCTGAACTGCAGGGCAGAATAGATGCAGTCGCGCAGCGCTCGGCGACTATTGATAGTGCAGATAAGCCCCGCGTAGCACTACTTGATTGGCTCGACCCACTGTTTGACGGTGGACACTGGAGCCCGGAAATTATTGATCTGGCAGGTGGTATTCCCTGTTTTGGCGAAAGGCGCCAGCCCTCGCAGCGACGCAATTGGGATCACCTGATTGAATCTGCGCCAGATATTATTTTTATTGCGCTCTGTGGCTTTGATATCGAGCGCTCGAGACAGGATGTAGATACTTTCTTAAAAGCCGAGCGCTTTGCCGAGTTGCAGAGACGTGTGGGAACCCAGGTCTATCTGGTCGATGGCAACGCCTACTTTAGTCGCCCCGGCCCGCGCCTGGTAGACGCACTGGAAATTATGGCCAATGCATTACACCCCGATCTGCACCCATTGCCAGAGGGCATGGAAAGCGCCTTAAAGCAGACCGACTAAGATAAAATTATGTGGCAGGGTTAATCCTGTTCAAGGACAGAAGAGATTTTTATGACTGATAAGGATAAAAAACAGCAGAGCCATCAAAAGAAGATGGAGAAGCTTAAAGACAATGTTGACGCGTCTATTGCAGCGGCAGATACAGAGCGCGGTGTGTTTATTTTGCTGACTGGTAACGGCAAGGGCAAATCCAGCTCGGCCTTTGGCATGGTTATGCGCGCGTTGGGTTATGGTTACAAAGTCGGCGTAGTGCAGTTTATTAAAGGCGTGCAACTCTCCGGTGAAGAGCTGTATATACGCGATCAATGCCCGCAGGTGACATTCCACCAAATGGGTACCGGATTTACCTGGGACACTCAGGATCGCTCTGCGGATATTGCCGCCGCTGAAAAAAGCTGGGCGATTGCCGAAAAGATGCTCGCCGATAACAGCTATCATCTAGTGGTGCTCGACGAGCTCACCTATATGCTCAGCTTTAAATATCTCGATCAGGACAAAGTGCTGTCTGCGCTAAAAAATCGTCCGCAGAATCAGTCGCTGGTCGTGACAGGGCGGGGTGGTGGTTCAGCCCTATCCGATCTCGCCGATACAGTCTCTGAAATCAAGGAGATAAAACACGCCTACAACGCCGGCATTATGGCGCGCAAAGGCGTGGACTATTAAGTGCGGCGATTTTCTGCAGCGGGATTAGTCTGGGCACTGGCAATTGTATTGCCAGTGGTCTCCCTGTTATCCATGACTGTGGGCACGGTTTCTATCTCGTTTGGCGATCTATTTGCCGCTGACAGCAGCCAGACTGCCAATAATCAAGTTAGTACCATCCTGTTTGATATTCGCCTGCCAAGAATTTTACTGGCAATCTGTGTTGGCGCTGTGCTCGCCAGTACCGGTGCGGTTATGCAGGGTCTGTTTCGCAACCCACTGGCCGACCCCTCATTAATTGGAGTCTCCAGTGGCGCTTCTGTCGGCGCCAGCCTGATGATAGTGGCGGCTGGCGGATTTATTCACAGCGGCGCGCTGCTCGGACTCTCGCTGGTTGCTGTGGGTGCTTTTATCGGCGGCTTTGTCGCCACACTCTTGGTCTATAGATTAGCCACTTCTGGTATAGGCACATCGGTCACTACCATGCTCTTGGCCGGTATTGCTATCGCCGCTATCGCTGGCGCCCTAAACAGCCTGCTCACGTATTTCTCTGATAACGATATGCTGCGTCAGATCAGCCTCTGGCAGATGGGTAACCTCAGTGGTGCCAGCTGGACAAAGGTTTCGATTATGGCGACAGTGGCTCTGTTGCTGCTGGCGCTGTTTCCCAAAGATAGTCACGCGCTTAACGCACTGCTATTGGGTGAATCAGAGGCCCGTCACCTAGGGGTCGATGTGCAGGCGGTTAAACGCAGGCTAATTATTTTGACCGCGCTGGGGGTGGGTGTCTGCGTGGCACTGGCTGGTCTGGTTGGTTTTGTCGGTCTGATTATTCCCCATATAGTGCGTCTGGCCATTGGCCCGGATCACCGCTGGTTAATTCCTGCCTCGGCACTGGCCGGTGCAACGCTATTGGTATTTGCCGACAGTCTGGCGCGGGTTGTTGTGGTTCCCGCCGAGCTGCCCACCGGTATACTCACTGCGCTGCTCGGTGCGCCTTTCTTTGTCGCGCTGCTATTGCAGCAGCGCAAGCAGGTATAAGCCGATGACTATGCTCGCGGATAATATCTCCCTCCACCTTTCAGGCTTTGATCTGCTGCGCAATGTCAGCATTGAAGTAGAGGCGGGCAAGGTGACGGCAATTGTCGGTCCCAATGGCGCGGGAAAATCCAGTTTACTCAAGGTGATTACCGGAGAGATGGAACCCAGCAAAGGGACAGTCTCTTTTAATCAGCAACCTTTAAGTCAGTGGAGTCTCGAGCAAAAAGCCCAGATGCTCGCGGTGCTACCCCAGCATACCTTGCTCAACTTTCCCTTTACCGCAGATGAGGTGGTTGCTCTGGGGCGAATTCCTCACCAGACCGGCAGTGTAAAGGATGCACAGATTGTCGCTGAGGCGCTTGAGCTGGTCGATGCCAGCTATCTGCAAAAACGTTTTTACACGCAGATGTCCGGCGGCGAAAAGCAGCGCGTACAGCTGGCTCGAGTGCTGGCACAGATCTGGCAGCCCTGTGAATTGGGTGAGCAGTTTCTGGTGCTGGATGAGCCGACCTCGGCCTTTGATCTGTCCCACCAAAAATTGACGCTGGATATTGTTCGCAATTTGGCCGACCGCGGTGTTGGCGTGGTGATGGTAATTCACGATCTAAATTTGGCCTCCCGCTGCGCGGATAATCTGGTGGTATTTAATGGCGGTGTTATTGAAGCCGTGGGTTCCCCGGAAGAGGTTTTAACCGAACAGTTAATCGACAAGGTGTTTGGGGTTAAGTCAATTATCGCCAGCCATCCGGTGACCAAAAGACCCCTGGTGATTACTTGATGAGGATTACCTGATGAGAATTCTTCCCAAGCTGCTATTAACAGTTCTGTCGATATTTGTATCTGCGCTTGCAGCTGCATCAGAATTGCTGGTGATTGATGATAATGGCGCAGAGCTTCGCCTCGAAAGGCCGGCCAAGCGGATTATCAGCCTGGCGCCGAATATTACCGAGGTGCTTTTTCATATAGGTGCCGGGAAGCAGATAGTCGGTGCCGATGAATACAGCAACTATCCCGAGGAAGCCAAAGATATTCTGCGGGTCAGTAACTATGCCGCGGCCAACTATGAGTTAATCCTCTCTCTAAAGCCCGATCTGGTGATTGCCTGGCAATCGGGCAATGGCGACAAGATTATCAATCCACTGCGCAAGCTGGGGATTCCGGTATTTGTTATAGATACCGGGGAGATCGATCAGGTGCCAAATCTATTTAAGCGTTTCGGCAAGCTCTCTGGTCATACTGATACGGCCGAGCAGCGAGCATTGGAATTTACCGAGCGACTTAAAAAGCTGCGCAGTAGCAATCTTGGAAAAACACCGGTCAGGGCTTTCTATCAAATCTGGGATGAGCCGCTGATTACCCTAAATGGCAAGCATATGGTCAGCAGTGTGATTGAGCTCTGCGGCGGGGTAAATATTTTTGCTGAGGCGATTCCGCTAGTGCCCTATGTCAATATTGAGTCTATTGTTGCCGCTGATCCCCAAGTAATTATTGCCGGTGGCAGTCAGGAAGAGCAGCCGCACTGGTTTAAGAGCTGGCAGAAATGGTCTGGTATCTCGGCGGTGATTAAAAGCCAGATCTATCTGATTCCCGCGGATTTAATGCAGCGCCATTCGGTACGTATTCTCGATGGTGCTGAAATGATGTGTGGTTATTTTGATCGAGCCAGAACTTAGGTCTTTTAATTTAAGCATCAGCCTCGCGAAGTCGCTCTAAACGCTCCTGCTCTTCAGCGAATGCTGCCTTAATCTCTTCCATCACCGTATCCACATCAGCCAGTTCAGCGTCCTCTGTAAAGCAGCCGGTAAGTTCGGTGTCAGGGGTTAAATTTCCCTCTTCAAATAGCGCCCAAATCTCTTTGGCATATTGAGTCTCGAGTAATTCGGGCGCGAACTGCCCGTAGTAGGTGGTCATATTGTTAACGTCGCGGGCAAACATTTTTTCGGCATTGTTATTGGCCGCGGCATCGACTGCCTGAGGAAGATCGATAATCACTGGACCGTAATCGTCGACCAGAACATTAAACTCTGAAAGATCGCCATGCACCAATCCAGCGCAGAGCATTCTTAAAACGTACTGCATGACCAGATAGTGGTCTTCTAGCGCCTGTTCCTCTGGCATGGCAACATCGTTGAGTCTTGGTGCCACATTGCCATCATCATCGGTAACCAGCTCCATCAGCAGCACACCATCAAAGCAGCCGTAGGGTGTCGGAACTCTAACCCCAGCGTCGGCCAGACGGTAGAGCGCGTCCACCTCGGCATTCTGCCAGGTCTCTTCCTGCTGTTTACGGCCAAACCTCGAGCCCTTTTCCATGGCGCGCTGACGGCGGCTATTGCGAACCTTGCGGCCTTCTTGATAGGTGACGGCCTGCTTAAAGCTGCGTTTTCTGGCTTCTTTGTAGACCTTGGCGCAGCGAATCTCCGAGCCACAGCGAACCACATAGACAGCCGCCTCCTTCCCGCTCATCAGCGGACGGATAACTTCATCGACTACGCCGTCATCAATTAACGGCTGGATTCGTTTTGGTATTTTCATACTGCTTTTATACCCTGCTGCTCTAATCCGCTTATTAAGCCACAATCTGTTTAAGAAAAAATCGCCAGCAATAAAAAAGCCGCTGATAAATATCAGCGGCTTATAATGCCCCTCTGGTTCACCCCGCCAAAACTTTTTTATTTTAGAACATTATAAAAGTTCGGCGGTGGCGTTCGGGCTATTTTTGGTTATCCCCTATATTTTTTTATTATTATAGGTCATACCCCCTCTCATCGTGTTCTGCGAGATCAAGACCTTTTGTTTCGTCTTCTTCGTTGATGCGCAATCCTAACATGCTATCAACCAGTTTGAGTAGTATAAATGTCACTATACCTGTATAGACGAACGTAGAGACAATACCCACAATTTGAACCTGTACCTGGCTGGCCATATTCATACCTTCGTTATAACCCTGACCGCTAAATACGCCGAGAGCATCCGAGGCAAAGATACCGGCGAACAGCGTACCGAGAATACCGCCCACACCGTGAACCGGGAATACATCCAGAGAGTCATCAATTTTCCAGCGCTGCTTGATCGCCTGAGTTGCGTAGTAACAGATAACACCGGCGCTAAGACCGATAATCAGTGCGCCACCGGGACCAACAAAGCCAGAAGCTGGCGTAATAGTACCCAGACCAGCAACCATACCGGTAACAATACCCAGTACAGAAGGCTTACCGTGCTTAACCCATTCCATCGTCATCCACGCCAGTGAGCCGGCAGCGGCAGAGATATGAGTAACCAGCATAGCCATACCAGCATCGCCATTGGCAGCAAGTGCAGAACCGGCGTTAAAGCCGAACCAGCCAACCCACAGCATACCGGCACCAGTAACAGTCATGGTCAGGTTGTGTGGAGGCATTGCCTGCTGAGGGAAGCCTTTGCGGTTACCCAGTACCAGTGCGGCAACCAGAGCGCCAACACCAGCAGTGATATGTACAACAGTACCACCGGCAAAATCCAGTAGACCCATCTCAGCCAACCAGCCGCCGCCCCATACCCAGTGAGTAATAGGTGCGTAGACAACAATTAACCACAAGCCACTAAACAGCAGCATGGCGCTAAAGCGCATACGCTCGGCGAAAGCACCAACAATCAGTGCTGGTGTAATAATTGCGAAAGTCATCTGGAACATAGCAAATACTGATTCAGGAATATCGCCAGCCATTGAACCTTCAAGAACATTGCCGAGGAATATGTTGTCCAGTCCACCGACAAACCAGTTGGCTGCGCCGCCATCACCAAAGGCCATGCTGTAACCTACAGCAAACCAGATGATTGAAGCGAGACAGGTAACCGCAAAACACTGCATCAATACCGAGAGAACATTCTTTGAGCGAACCAGACCGCCGTAAAAAAGCGATAGGCCGGGAATGGTCATAAACAGAACCAGTGCGGTTGCGGTAAGAATCCACGCAGTGTTAGCGCCATTGAGATCATCGGCAAATGCCGTAGCTGGAATCGTGGCGAAAAGAACCGCAAGAGTCTTAACGGCGAGAGTTTTAAAGCGAGACAACATAAATTTCCCCTGCAAAGGCACCAAAAAGGTGCTTTAAATGTGTGTTTGTTTCTGTAAATGCACTATCACTGTGCCTAAATCGGTCATTTTGACCTTAAAAGTCAGAATCTGCCCAATATAAAGCAATTTTTATGCCATAAAGATGTATCGCTGCACTAAAGTGATGCAGGGCTGGGTGTTTCAGGCAGTCTATACTCTTGGGGAGATGCCGTGAAAATAGGCCGATAGAAAGCAGGTATAAAGAGCTTTAAAAATACTCAACAAGGAGATAAAGCGTATGAGCGACAGGGATGCAAATGACCGCGAAGAATTGAGAATAAGGCTCGAAGGCCTGCATGCAGATCTCCAGAGTGCCTCAGAAATTACTACCAGTGAAAGAGAGATTCTCAGCAATATGGTGGTTGGCGTTTTAGGTCTTGATGAAGAGAGGGGGGCAGAGGAGCATCGTCTGCGTGAAATACTTGAGGAGAAGAGTTCAGCCTATGAGGCGCAATATCCCAAGCTGGCTTTTGCTATGCGGCAGGTACTAGATATTCTGACCCGAATGGGTATTTAGTCGCTGGCCAGATAATCAGTTAAAAGCCAAAAGGCCTTTATAAAAAGCTCTTCAGAAAAAAGCACTAAGCAAAGGGAGTTGTAAGTTGAAATTTAAACGGACAAAAACATTTTCGCTATTCACCGCTATGTTTTTCCTCAGCGCCTGCACTACCTTTGATATCACCTCAGGCTTAGCTTCAAGAGGCGAGTATAAAGTCTGGAACTGTAGGGCTGATTCTAGCGACACTGATCAATGGCATTGCACTAGGGGAACTATAGAGGATGCAGTGCCAGTTGATGCAGAGCCGCAGCTAGAATCCGAAAATCAAAATAAAGTAGAGAATGAAGCAGAGCCAATAACCGAAAATAAAGCCGAAAAAACAGCACAGCAATTACCCCGGCAGCCAGTCGAAATAGCCTTTGATATCAGTGCCGATGGTTATACGGTGCAGCTGGGGGCTTACTTAAGTCAGGCGATGGCAGAGAGATCCGCGGATAAAATCATTATCCTGCAGGGCGAGTTGAGGGTGCGTAATATTATCGCGGCAGGGCGGCACAGCTTTGTGATTGTTTACGGCCAGTATGAGACTCAACAGCAGGCTCAAGATGCTGCCGAGGGTATAAGGGTATTAAACCCGCAGCTTGAATACTGGGTGCGAAGCATAAAATCTATGCGCGATAGATCGTAGTAATGAGCTCTTTATAAAGTGAGCTCTTAATAAAAAATAGAACGTTTAAATCGGCAGAATCGCCAGCGTTAACTTGGATATACAGCTTAATTTTCCCTGATCATCCTCAAGCCTAATTTCCCAGACCTGAGAGCGTCGACCCAGATGAATAGGTTTGGCTGTGCCAGTTACCAGTCCAGAGGAAACCGGACGCAGATGAGTCGCGCTAACTTCCTGACCCAGAGCTTTGGCGCTGCTTAAGTCGATAACATGGGCACCAGCAATACTGCCAAGACTCTCCGCCAGAACCACATTGGCACCGCCGTGAACCACGCCGAAGGGCTGGAAGGTTCGCGCATCCGCGGGCATGGTGCCCTTGATAAAGTCATCGCCAACTTCAGTAATCACAATACCCAACTGCTCGCAGATGGTGCCCTGATTAATACTGTTATTGATCACGTCTATATTCGGACGATGGTGCCATATGCTAGCCATATTAAGGCCTTGATTATATTAAGCTTTTAGGCGCTTGTATTTAACGCGGGTTGGTTGAGCATCGGTTCCCTTGCGACGAATAAAGTCTTCGTGATATTCACTGTAGCCGCCTTCGAAGAACTCAATTTCACTGTCTCCCTCATAGGCGAGAATATGGGTGGCAATTCTGTCGAGGAACCAGCGATCGTGAGAGATAACCATCACGCAGCCGGGGAAAGAGAGTACCGCTTCTTCGAGGGCGCGCAGGGTTTCGATATCCAGATCGTTAGAGGGTTCATCGAGCAGCAGAACATTAGCCCCTTGCTTTAAGGTGTTGGCCAGATGCAGGCGACCGCGCTCACCACCGGATAGTTCACCTACACGTTTCTGCTGGTCGGAGCCTCTAAAGTTAAAGCGCCCAGCATAGGCTCGCGATGAAACTTCATAGTTGCCAATTTTAAGCATATCGTGGCCGCCGGAAATCGCTTCCCAGACATTGTGATTATCATCGAGGGAATCACGGCTCTGTTCTACATAGGCAACCTTGACCGTTTCGCCGAGAGTAATCGTGCCGCTATCGGGCTGTTCGGTGCCGGCAATCATCCGGAACAGTGTCGATTTACCCGCACCGTTACCGCCGATAATGCCCACCACTGCACCTTTGGGAATTGATACCGAGAAATTTTCAATCAATGCCTGCCCACCAAAGCCCTTGCAAACATTATCTAGGACAATAACCTTATCGCCGAGGCGTTCGCCCGGTGCGATATAGATCTCATTGGTTTCGTTGCGCGCCTGAAACTCCTGAGAGTTCAGTTCGTCGAACCGTGCTAGTCGAGCCTTGCTCTTAGCCTGACGACCCTTGGTGTTTTGACGCACCCATTCGAGTTCTTGCTTAAGGGCGCGCTGTCGCGTGGCCTCTTGCTTCGACTCGGTTCTGAGTCGTCGCTCTTTACCTTCAAGCCATGTGGAGTAGTTGCCTTCATAGGGAATACCATGGCCTCTATCCAGCTCGAGAATCCAGCCGGCGACGTTATCCAGGAAGTAGCGATCGTGAGTCACTGCAACCACGGTACCGGAAAATTCTTCAAGGAATTTCTCCAGCCAAAAAACTGATTCTGCATCCAGGTGGTTAGTCGGCTCATCAAGCAACAACATATCTGGGCGCGATAACAGCAATCTACAGAGTGCGACGCGACGGCGTTCACCACCGGACAATGAGGTGACATCTGCATCCCATGGGGGCAGGCGCAGGGCATCGGCGGCTACATCCAGAGCGTGATCGAGATTATGGGCATCCCAGGCTTCAATAATCGCCTCTAGATCACCCTGGCGCTTGGCCAGCGCATCGAAGTCGGCATCGGGCTCTGCATAGTCTAGATAAACCTGATCCAGTCCTTTTAGTGCATCAACCGCTTCGCGAACACCGTCTTCAACATTGCCGCGAACATCCTTATTCGGATCTAGCTGAGGTTCCTGTGCCAGATAGCCAACATTGAGATCTGGCATCGGACGGGCTTCGCCCTGAATATCGGTATCCAGGCCGGCCATAATTTTTAGCAGCGTAGACTTACCCGAACCATTGAGGCCGAGTACGCCAATTTTTGCGCCGGGGAAAAAAGACAGAGAGATATCTTTGAGGATTTCGCGTTTTGGGGGAACAATTTTGCTCACCCGATTCATTGTGTATACGTATTGTGCCATTGTTGGATATCGTCGACTGTGTGCAGTTATAGGAGCTGCGCAGTGTAGCGGAATAAGGCGCTAGTGAGAAATGCCAATCGATAAATAGCTGGATGAAAAAATCCCGGTCAGGGTTAACTGACCGGGTGGAATTACATGGGGTTAATGCGCAGCCAAGGCTTCATCAAAAATCCAAGTGGACTGGTCGGCACAATCGGTGCAGAGAGCGCAGACAGGCAGATGCATTCGCCATTTTGTGCGCCCATCGGCTGGTGGACATCGCCGGGCTGGCGCATCAAAAAATCACCCTCACGGTACACGGCATTCTCATCGGAGAAGCTGCCTTTTAGTACCACGGTGTACTCGAGACCTTCATGACCATGTTTTGGGGTTTTGCCGCCAGCACAGATCTTGTGCAGAGCCACTTCAAAATCCTCTTGGCCAGTTTTAAACCGCGCTACATCCACTGATGAGGAGAGTCTCTTCCAGTTTTTTGAGATAAGTGAAGTGTTGATCAACTTTTTAACGCTGTACGGAAAACCTTCATCGCTGGTGTTGATTGACGTTGAAGCGGACGTCGCAGATGAAGTCTTCGATGAAGAGACGAGATCAGCGCTATCTATTTTTTCCATTACTTGATCAAAGGCATTATCTGCAACTTCCATGGGCTCAGATTGACTCATTATCTGCGAGCCAACTTGATCCAAACGCAGCAGCTTGGTCCGGCAGCGTGAGCAGAAGTGTAGATGAGCAGAGACGCAGATAGAAGCTGCAGTCTCTAAGGTACCGGCCGAAAATTCAATCAGCATATTTTCGTCGGGGTGATGGTTAGTGGTATTAATCATTCTTGCGCCTCTTTGGAGACAATTACTTGCATTTTTTGGAGCGCCAAACGGACTCGTGATTTAACTGTGCCCAGAGGCAGTCCAAGCTCGGCAGAGGCCTCGGCATGGGATTTACCTTCTAAATAGACCTTGCGTAAAATTTGATCCTGCTCTTTTGGAAGCTGAGCGAGAGAAGCCTGGACTCTGTCTTCACTGCGTTTTTGTTGCAGCAGTGAAATCGGCGTCTCTTCATCCGGCTCATGCCAGAAGTCTTCGTTTTCTAGCGGCAGATGCTGGGTATTGCTCTTGCGCCGCAGCATATCGATCCGACAGTTACGGGCAACAGTGTAAATCCAGGTGGTCGCAGAGGCTTTTTCGGCATTGTAACCAGCGGCTTTGTTCCAGACCTTGATCATCACTTCTTGAACCAAGTCATCACCCAGTCCGGGGAACCAGCCCTCATTGCGACTGGCATGGGCAAAGCCCTTGAGCAGCGGGCCGAAATGCTCAAACAGCTGGGCAAACGCTTTGCGATCGCGGGTTTCACCCACAGATATAAGCAGTTGGCTCCACTGGTCTGAGCGTTTCTCTGAATTATTCAAAGTAGTCACGCGGTCTTCCATTGGTCGGTTTTGACTTGTTTTGCGTATTTTTGAAGTAATCATAATCTACTGCGTTGGCCTGGAATAGCTTTTTTACGTTAGCTGATTGTTTCTGGATCATTATAAAAGGGCTCAGGTAATCGCTATTAAAACCGTCTAAACTCCGTACAATATAAAGTCGCTAGCTATCTACAGAATAAAGGTAATTCCCTTGAAAAAAATTGTTTTGCCGTTTGCCATTATCGCCGGTGCAGTTGTGCTCTCCATGGTTATGTTCTCGTTAAAGCCCGCGCCGGCAAAACTGGAGTCGCCAGAGACCGCAGTTGCTGTTGAAACCCTGGTGCTGGGAAAAACCCAGACCCAGCTAATGGTGCAGTCTCAGGGAACCGTGCAGCCACGAACTCGTACGGCGCTTATCTCAGAGGTCTCCGGTGCGGTATTAAAAGTCTCTCCCGAGTATGTTGTCGGCGGGGTTTTCAAGGCAGGTGATATTTTGATGCAACTGGATCCCACGGATTACCAGGTGGCGTTGCAGCGCGCGGAGGCCAGACTTATCAGTATGAATGCACAGCTGAGCTTTGAGCAGGCGCGTTCTGCCCAGGCCGAAAAAGAGTGGGCCATGACTGGTCGCCCGGCGGCAGAGGCACCACTGTTGGCACTGCGCAAGCCCTATCTGGCAGAAGCTCAGGCCAATGTTTTACAGGCGCAAGCCGAGGTAAAACAGGCACAGCAAAAACTGAATAAAACAACTATTCGTGCTCCCTACGCAGGCATGGTATCTGAGAAGGGTGCCGATGTTGGTCAGTTTGTTGCGCTAGGTTCAAGATTGGGCGAAATTTTTGCTATCGACTATGCGGAAGTTCGGCTGCCAATGACCAAAAGAGATCTTTCAAAACTGGATATCGCCGCTATGGCCGATGGTCAATCCCGGCCTGCAGTAACCCTGAGGGCCTCTGTGGGTGGTGCGGATGTTGAGTGGAAAGCACTGCTGGTTCGTTCGGAAGGCGTTGTTGATCAGCGCAACCGCGCCCAGTACCTGGTAGCCCAAGTGGACGATCCCTACAATATTCAACAGCGCAGTGAAAACCCGCCACTACTGATGGGCAGCTTTGTTCGCGCCTCAATCGCCGGTAAAAAACTCGACAAAATATTTGCTGTTCCCCGCCATGCGCTTCTCGAGGGAGACAATATAGCGGCGGTGGATGCCGACAACAGGCTGCGACTGAAAAAGGTCGAAAAAGTTTTTGCTGATGACCAGTTTTACTACATTACCAACGGTCTTGAAGAGGGCGTTGAGATTATTGTCAGCGCCGTGGGGATTGCCATTGATGGGATGCGTGTTAAGCCTGTAGGTAATCCATAATGCACAGCAAGGGACTTATTAGTTGGTTTGCCAAAAATCCTGTGGCGGCCAACCTCGCCATGTTGCTGATTATTGCCGCCGGTCTTATCTCGGCAATGAGTATCAGCAAGGACATGTTCCCGCGCTCAGATATTGATCGAATACAGATCAATGTTCCCTATCCCGGTGCCGCGCCAGTGGAAGTTGAAAAAGGCGTTATTTTGCCCATTGAAGCCGCGCTTAAAGGGCTTAAAGGGATCAAGAAAATCAATGCCACCGCAAGCCGCGATTCTGCCAGCCTCAGTCTTGAAATAGAGGCCAATGAAGATATCAATGAAGTGATGGCCCAGGTCGAGAACCGTATCGACAGCATTGTTAACTTTCCCCAAGACCTTGAAAAACCCAATGTCAGCAGAGCCGAAAACTTTGGCTGGGTAATTAACGTCAACGTCTCTGGTGCTATGAATGAACGGATTAGAAAAGAGCTGGGCCAGGAAATTCGTGACGAGTTGCTCGATCTTCCAGAGGTCAAAAGAGCAATACTCTGGGGCACGGATGACTATGAGATATCCATTGAGGTAAAGGAAGACCGACTCAGAGAACTGAATCTGACTCTGGATGAAGTTGCCCGGGTACTTAGAGATTCATCCATTGACCTGCCGGCGGGAATGATCCGGGCTGAGAATGGCAATGTGTTGGTGCGCACCCAAGGTAAAGCATACCGCGGTGAAGACTTTGCCAACCTTGTGTTGCGCAGTCATCCCGACGGAACCCAATTGCTGGTCTCTGATATTGCCGATGTTAAAGATGGTTTCGCCGAGACCAACGCCATGGTGCGTTTTGATCGCAACAGGTCTATTTCTGTGGGGATATTTTCCCTGAAGGATCAGGATCTAATTACCATCAGTGATTCTGTAAAAAAGTATGTTGAGGCAAAGCGCGGTGAATTGCCCGACGGACTGAACATTAATTACGTTTTTGATGGCTCCTATAACCTGCGCGGCAGGCTCGATATGATGCTCTCCAACCTGGCTATGGGTTCGGTGCTGGTGGCTATAGTGCTCGGCCTGTTCCTTAATCTGCAGGTTGCCCGATGGGTAATGGTGGGTATTCCTGTTAGTTTCCTCGGAGCGATCTGGCTGATGCCGGTGAATCCCTACCCGGTCACTGTCAATGTCCTGAGTCTGTTCGCCTTTATTATGGTGCTGGGTATTGTGGTGGATGATGCCATCGTTATCGGCGAGAGTATTTTCAGTGAGGCCAAAGGTGAGGCAAAAAAAGCTGAGGAGAAAGCCAAACAACTAAACGGTGGTGAGACCCCAGAGGACTTCGTCTATGTGGCGCCAGTTGACACCGTGGTTGCCGGTGCCAAAAGAGTGGCAACCCCATCGACAATTGGCGTGCTGACAACTATGGCTGCTTTTATACCCATATTGTTTATTGGCGGTAATACCGCTGGGTTCCTGGAAGCGATTGCGGTGGTGGTGATTCTCTGCTTGATATTCTCTCTGATTGAATCAAAATTGATTCTGCCTGCGCATCTGGTAGGCCTGCGCTTTGCTAAGCCCAAGCCGTCGAAGTGGAATTTTATCAAGCGCTGGCAGAAGTCTATCGACCAGTCTATGTCGCAGTTTATCAAGCACAGGTACCAGCCTTTTTTGGCTAGATGTATGCAACATCGCTATGTCACCCTGGCATCGTTTGTCGCTGTGCTTATCGTTGCCGGTGCTGCGCTGGGCAGTGGTATTGCCCGCTTTGAATTTTTCCCCAATGTTCCCGGGGATGATATTCAAGCCTCTATTATTATGCAGGATGGTGTCTCCAGTGAGAGTCTGACTGAGGCGCTGCAAGCGGTCGAAGCCGCCGCCTTTAAAGTCGATGCTGATTACCGTCGAGCAAACCCTGAGACAAAAGGTCTGTTGGAGCATGTGCTGTTCTACACCCAGTCCGATGTGGAGGGAGTGTTTATTGTCTCCTTGGTGCATTCCGAGGAAAGGGCTATCAGTGCAACAGAGTTTGAAAAACTGTGGCGCAGTGAGGTCGGCAACCTGCCCAATGTGCGCAAGCAAAATTACTATGCCAGCACCAATGCCGGTGGTGGGGCGAAGATCAATTTATCCCTCTATGGTGAAGATCCCGATCAACTCAGTCTGGCCAGTGTAGAGCTGCAGGAAAAGCTCGGCGAGTTCAATGGCGTATTTGATATCTACAATTCTCAGGGCGTTGGTGCCAGGGAGATACTGATAAGCCTTAAGCCCTATGCCAGCCAGCTGGATATAAAGTTGGGCGATGTGGCGCGTCAGGTTCGTCAGGCATTTTATGGTGAAGAGGTTCAGAGGCTGCAGCGCGGAGCAGATACCCTTAAGGTTATGGTGCGCTATCCTCTCGAAGAACGCCGTTCAATTGCCACATTGGAAGAGATGCATATCCGCACCGCCAATGGCCAGGTTGTCGCCATCGGTGAAGTTGCAGATATTCGTCTCGGACTTGGACTGACCAGCATTAAGCGCACTGATCGCAAACGTACGATTACCATCACTGCAGATGTGGATGCATCGAAGACCCAGAGCGGCACTGTAATAGCAGATGTTACGAATAATTTTATTCCCCAGCTTCTCGAGCGGTATCCGGGAGTAGGTTTTGGTTTGGGCGGAGCCAGTGAAGAACAGTCCGAACTAATTAGCCGAATGTTTGTGGGATTGATCGCGGCGCTGTTTTTAATTTACGGCCTGCTTGCCGTGCCACTGCGCTCTTATGTACAGCCGCTGGTGATTATGTCGGTTATTCCCTTCGGTTTTATTGGCGCAGTTGTCGGGCATATTGTCTTTGATATGACTATGAGCATGTTATCGGTATTTGGCCTGATTGCCCTGGCCGGGGTAGTGGTCAATGACAGTTTGATTCTCGTGGAATTTGCCAACCGCGCCCGAGCCGATGAAAAATCCGACGAGGATGCGCTTATGGTAGCTGGTACGCGGCGTTTTAGAGCAATCTTTTTAACCACCACCACAACTTTTGTCGGGCTGCTGCCAATGCTGTTTGAAACTAGTATGCAGGCTCAGTTTGTGATTCCAATGGCGCTCTCGCTGAGTTTTGGAATTGTCTCTGCTACCGCAATTACCCTGATTCTGGTTCCCTGCCTCTATCTGGTGGTTCATGACCTTAAGCGCTTTAAGCAATCGGCAATAACAGCTAGCACAGTAAGTTAAAAGAGCTTATAAGAGTGGGGGGGTTCCCACTTAGAAGAGTCTTATATGCATCTCTGGTGGTTAAGAGGGCGCACTTTAATCGAGAATCTTAGAAAAGAAGTGTCTCTAGAGCTTTAGCCTATAATTTCAACACCTGAAATTTACGAAATGGATATCCAGCCAATGAATCAATACGAAACACCTGAGAAAAAAGCAGTGAGCATAGCCAAACTTTATACACAGCATCTCGGAGAGAAATTTTCCAGATTTCAGAGTATTCTCGAAGAGACCGGGTTTGATGAAATTGTAATTGGCTCGGGTGAGAGCAAAATGCAGTTCGCCGATGATATGGCTTATCCGTTTAAAGCCAATCCCTACTTTAGAGAGTGGTTGCCGCTGGCCAAGCGCGCTGGCTGTTATCTGCAGATCAGTGCCGCCGCAGCTGTGCCGAGACTATTTCTGCTCAATGTCGAAGATATCTGGCATACCGCCCCCGAGGCATTGCCCGCAGGTTTTGATCAGGGGCTGGAGATTGTTGAATACGCTTCTATTAAAGAATTAAAGACTCACCTCAGTAAAACCGAAGGCGGCATAGCCTTTATTAATGAAACCAATGAACTGGGTCTGGCAGCGGACTGTTGGAATTCTAAAGCGGTGACCGACCAGATTGATTTTCAGCGTCGAGCTAAAACCCCCTATGAGCAGGAGTGCGTGCGCGAAGCCAACCGGCAGGCAGTGCCAGCCCACCGCGCCGCTTATCAGGCGTTTATGGCTGGCGCTTCAGAATTGGAAATCGCCGCCGCTTATCTGGCCGCCTGCAACCAGAGCGAAAATGAAATGCCCTACGCTATTATTGCCGGGGTCAATGAACATGCAGCGGTATTGCACCATCACAATCTGTTTAAACAGCCCCAGACTCCGCGCAGTTTTCTGATTGATGCTGGGGTTGCCGTCAATGGCTATGCCTCGGATATTACCCGCACCTATGCCTTTGAGCCGGGCAGCGAGTTTGCCGAGATGATTCGGATGATGGATACAGTCCAGCTGGAATTGGTGGCTGCCGGTGGTATAGGCAAATGCCCGATAGAGTTAAATGTTTTATCTCAGTTAAAAGTGGCTGAGGTACTGCGTCAATTTGATGTCCTCAAAGTATCCGCAGAGGAAGCCTTTGATGCCGATCTTTCCGCGGCATTCTACCCCCACGGTTTGGGTCATCACCTGGGCAGTAATGTCCACGACAGAGGCAGTAACCTGGCCAATGCCCAGGGAGATAAAGTACCGGCATCAGAGAAATATCCCAAGCTGCGCAGTTCTGCGCCGATGGTGGCCAACCAGATTCACACCGTAGAACCAGGGCTGTATTTTATTCCCGCACTGTTAGAAAAATTACGCGCTGGGAAGCACGCCGCCAAATTCAATTGGTCGCGGGTGGATAAGTTTATTCCCTATGGAGGAATTCGTATCGAAGACAATATTGTTGTGCATGGGGATGGCCGTTTGGAAAACCTCACCCGGGATGCATTTGCGGCCTCTGCTTTCTAAGCCATGTTGATGATTACTGTTGTTTTAGAGGCAGCTTTCTATTATTTGTTAGCTAAATTAGTCTAAAATACAGGCATTATTTTAATCTTTCCCAGCGACCCTCATTTCATGCAAAGCAACAGTTCTTCTCCCTCAGGTTCCACTGATCATTCAGATAACCCAAAATTCGGCATCGGTATTGATTTTGGTACTAGCAACAGTGCGGCGGCGGTTTTTGATGGTGAGCAGGTCTATCTGGTTCAGCTGTCCAAACAAAACTCGATTATGCCCTCGGCTAATTATGTTGATAAAGACTATACAACCACTATCGGTCAGAAGGCGATTGATGACTATATCAGTGGTAATCAGGGCCGAAAGGTAGAGCTTAGCGCCGAACTTTTAGGTGAGGCGCGCACCAGCACCGGCAGCACCAGTGGCCCTGCCAGTGAGTCTGAAACTAGCAAGGTCTTTGGTCAGGCATTCACTGATGCTGGCTTGCCCGGGCGCTTATTTCGCGGCACTAAACGTTTACTGGGTAACGCCTCCGGTGGGCGCACGGTAATCTTTAATCGCCCCTTCCGGTTGGTTGCCTTGGTTACACCTATTTTGGTCGGTATTCGCAAAGCGCTGCAGCGCAATGTGGAAAATACCACTCATGCCTGTATTGGCCACCCGGTTAATTTTGAGGGGCTAGAGCAGGGCCGCAATAATGTCGCGCTGGAACGGCTCAGTGAATCCTATGGTCATGCCGGCATAACCGAGCAGACATTCTGTCCCGAGCCCACGGCGGCGGCGATTAGCTACTTACATAATCATCCGGGCAGTCATGATGAATTAATACTGACGGTAGATTTTGGCGGCGGAACATTGGACTTCTGCATACTGCGTCGTATGGGTTCGTCTTTTAAGGTAGAGGCAACCCACGGTATTGCGCTGGGTGGTGACAAGATCGACCAGACTATTTTCCGCGAATTGATTTTTCCTCTGCTCGGCAAGGGCGAGCGCTGGAGTCGTGTGCTAGATGGTTCCGAAGTGGATACGCTGTTTCCCTTTGGCGACTTCGAAGATCTTCTGATTAACTGGCCGGTCAGCTATATGCTCAATCAGAATAAATACACCGCCTCGGTAATGCAGCGGATGGTTGAGGATGATGCGGGGGCGATTAAATTCAAGCGACTCTATGATCTGATTAAACAGAATTACAGCTATCAGGTTTTTGAAGCGATCAAGGTCTTTAAGGCTGAGTTGTCAGTGCATGATTCTGCAGTATTGGATATTCCTGAAATTGATATTGAAGTAACCCTGGAGCGCTGGGAGTTCGAGTTGATGATTTCCGATCTGCTCTTCGAGCTCGAGCAGGCGATTACCCTGATACTCAACAACGCCAACATCAGAGCCTCGGATATAGATCTGGTCCTGCGCACCGGAGGTTCTTCATTAATACCTGCAGTAAAGGATATCTTAGATAATCAATTTTCTGGAAAAGTCGTTGAGCACGATCCTTTTACCAGTGTCGCCGCTGGTCTGGCGATTGCCGATTACTATGGTTATGGTGATCAACCCTCTCTATAGATTTATTACCGCAAGGCTCTGATTTTCTCGATTGTCTTATATCTCGGTCTTTGTCAAGATACTTGCACAGAACAAGCAAGTTGGCTAAGCTAGAACTCAATGGAATGAAATCTGCCCAATACTAGCTCGCACTCATCAAAGTGCTGAACAGTATTGGGCATTCAATGGAGTCGATATGAGCACATCAGCCACTAAAACTGGTCACCCAGTTTCAACACCAGTTAAAACACCTGCCAGCAAGCAGAGCAATTCTTCCGCCGCTAATTATCAGCAAAAACCCGCTATTCCCCTTAGGTTTGTCACCGCCGCGAGTCTATTTGATGGCCATGATGCGGCGATCAATATTATACGGCGGATACTTCAGGGTGCCGGCGTTGAGGTTATTCATCTGGCCCATAATCGCTCGGTGGCAGAGGTGGTTGAAACCGCCTTGCAGGAAGATGCTCAGGGTATCGCCATCAGTTCCTATCAGGGCGGCCATGTGGAGTACTTTAAATATGCCGTAGACCTGCTTAAAGAGGCTGGTGCTGAACATATTCGACTGTTTGGCGGCGGCGGTGGGGTGATAGTTCCGGCTGAAATTAAGGAACTTGAAGCCTATGGTGTAGAGCGAATTTACTCCCCCTACGACGGTCAGGATATGGGTCTGGCCGGCATGATCGACGATATGATCAAGCGCTGTTCAATGGGAAATTATCAGGATATTACTGTTGACTCCAAGCAGTTGAGCGATGCTGATAACCGCCCTAATTTATCCCGTTTAATAACCGCTATTGAGCGTGGTGAGCTCTCGGAAGAGCAACAAAAATCACTTCGTGAACAGGCACAGTTTTTAAGCAAGTCAGTACCGGTACTGGGGATTACCGGAACCGGCGGTGCCGGAAAGTCATCACTGACCGATGAATTGATCCGCCGCTTTCGCCAGGATGCCGACGATCAGTTAAAAATCGCGGTTTTAGCCATTGATCCCACCCGCCGAAAAACCGGTGGCGCACTGTTGGGTGACCGTATCCGAATGAATGCGATCTATCACCCCAATATCTTTATGCGCTCAATCGGAACTCGCGGTGCCAGTGGCGAGGTGCCGGAGTCACTGACCGATATTATCAGTGCACTGCGGCTCGGTGGTTTTGATCTGGTAGTGGTTGAAACCCCGGGCATAGGTCAGGGTGATGCCGGCATTGTGCCCTATGTGGATATTCCAATTTATGTGATGACACCGGAGTTTGGTGCTCAGAGTCAGTTGGAAAAAATCGATATGCTCGACTACGCCGAGCTGGCAATTATTAATAAGTTTGATCGCAAGGGTAGTGATGACGCTTACCGTGATGTATGCAAACAGATTCAGCGCAACCGCGAAGCCTTTGATCAACTGCCAGAGCAGATGCCGGTATTTGGCACCATTGCCTCGCGCTTTAATGATGATGGGGTGACGGCGGCTTATCAGAAGCTGGTGAAATTGTTGCAAGCCCGCGGCCTGCGCAATTTCGAGCAGCATCTGGCTGTTGTCGACTGTAAGACACCTTCAGAAAAAACCGTGGTGGTGCCGGCAGATCGCCAGCGCTATCTGGCTGAGATTGCCGCCGCTGTTCGCAGTTACCACAGGCATGTTGCTTTGCAGGCCAACTTAGCTCGCGAGCAACAGCAGTTACTTGCGGCAAAGGATATGCTGATTAGTAGCGACAGTATTAAAAATGGCCAGCCAGTCGGTTCGACTATTGATCGACTGGCCGCTGAGCGTCTGCAGGCAATGGATGGGCGCGCAAGCCAGCTGTTGGAGGGCTGGCCGGATCAGGTAAAAGCCTACTCTGGGGATCAGAAGGTCGACAGCCTAAGCAATGGCAAACAGATCACCACACAATTAAATACTCTGTCACTATCCGGCAATAAGATTCCGCGAGTTTCACTGCCGCGCTATAAGGATCACGGTGAACTGCTTAAATGGTTGATGTTGGAAAATCTCCCCGGTGAATTTCCCTATACCGCAGGGGTATTTCCATTTAAGCGCGAAGGCGAAGATCCGGCGCGGATGTTTGCCGGTGAAGGGGATGCGTTTAGAACCAATCAGCGATTTAAAGTCCTCTCTGAGCACGCCGATGCCAAGCGACTGTCTACAGCCTTTGATTCGGTCACACTGTATGGTTGGGACCCCGATGAACGGCCGGATATTTACGGCAAGGTTGGCAATGCAGGTGTTTCGATCTGTACCCTCGACGATATGAAAGCGCTCTATGATGGGTTTGATCTGTGCAATCCCACTACCTCGGTCTCTATGACCATCAATGGTCCGGCTCCGACTATTTTGGCCATGTTCCTAAATACCGCCATCGACCAGCAGGTCGATCAATTTGTCGCCGAGCATAAGCGCCAGCCTGAAGATAGCGAATACCAGAGTTTGCGTGCCGAGACCTTAAAGCGAGTGCGCGGTACAGTGCAGGCAGATATTCTCAAAGAAGATCAGGGTCAAAACACCTGTATTTTCTCCACCGAATTTAGCCTGCGCATGATGGGCGATATGCAGCAGTATTTTATCGATCAGCAGATTCGCAATTTCTATTCCGTCTCTATCTCTGGATACCATATTGCCGAAGCCGGAGCCAACCCGATCTCGCAGCTGGCCTTTACCCTGTCGAATGGGTTTACCTTTGTCGAAGCCTATCTGGCGCGGGGCATGAAGATCGATGATTTCGCTCCGAATCTGTCATTCTTCTTTTCCAATGGTATGGACCCGGAGTACACAGTGATGGGTCGAGTGGCGCGACGTATCTGGTCAATATCCATGCGCGACCGCTATGGCGCCAATGCCCGCAGCCAGAAACTTAAATACCATATTCAAACCTCCGGTCGCTCACTGCACGCTCAGGAAATGAACTTCAATGATATTCGCACTACCCTGCAAGCGTTAATCGCTATCTACGATAACTGTAATAGTCTGCATACCAACGCTTATGATGAGGCAATCACCACCCCAACCGAAGAGTCCGTGCGCAGAGCGCTGGCTATTCAGTTAATTATTAATCAGGAGTGGGGGCTGGCAAAAAATGAAAACCCCAGTCAGGGTGCCTTTATTATTGATGAGCTAACCGATTTGGTTGAAGAGGCGGTGTTGCAGGAGTTTGAAAAAATATCCGACCGCGGTGGCGTGTTGGGAGCCATGGAAACCGGCTATCAGCGTGGTAAGATTCAGGAAGAGTCACTCTACTATGAGCATAAAAAACACGATGGCTCACTTCCGATTGTGGGGGTGAATACCTTCCTTAATGATTCCGATGAAGAGCCCGTCGAAATTGAACTGGCCCGTTCAACCGATGCAGAAAAGCACAGTCAGATAGAACGCCTAAAAGATTTTCAGCAATTGAACAGTTCTGAGTCTGCGGCTATGCTGAAGAAGCTGCAGGATGCGGTCAGGCAGGGTGATAATGGTTTTGAAGTGCTTATGGAAGCAGTGCGCTGCTGTTCACTGGGACAGATCACCAACGCGCTGTTTGATGTGGGCGGTCAGTATCGAAGAAATATGTAATTAGAATTTAAAAATCAGTATTAAAGAGTTAAAAATGCCCAAAGCCCTACGTCTAACGCAGATTGAACGCAAAGAAATCTCCGATGCAAAAATGCTCGAAGCGGCGGTGGATTTAATTGTCGAGCGCGGTGCCGGGCAGGCAACCCTAAAAGATGTCGGCGAACGAGCTGGGTACTCAAGAGGGCTTGCCGGCTATCGATTTGGAAACAAAGCCGGCCTGTTTGATTTTGTGCTCAGATCTGTAGGGGATGAATGGCTGGCCGAACTGACTAATGTCACCGCGGGCAAGTGCGGTTATCAGGCAATCGCCGCTGCACTGGATGCCCATATTCAGTTTTGCGAAGATGCCCCCAGACACGTAGAAGCCTTTTACCGGCTCTGGTTTGAATCACCAGCGCCTGAATCACAGCTTAAAACGGTTATTTTGGGCATTCACAAACGCCGCCGTGCCGATGTGATTGGCTGGATAGAGCAGGGTATTAAAGAAGGATCGGTAGCGCCCACTATTAATGTCGAACTGATTGCCGATCACTTTACCGCTTCAGTCAGCGGAATTGTCTACCATTGGATGAGTGATCCCGATAATCTCGATGAGATGCGTTCGCTGCACAATGGCCTTAAGCAGGTGATGGCTGCCATGCTGGCTGTTTAGGCTTCATAAGATACTCTGAAATCCCCCCAAATCCCCCAAAGTCGATAAAGTACCCCTATCTTGCGACAAAATAGCCTGCCTATAGCAAACACCGCTTGCATGGCCAGCACAGCCCAACTAATCTTGGTGGCTACTAAAACAATTATAAATTAATACTAATTTTTGGGGGCAAGCATGGCAGGTTCAACTGCAGGAACTTCAACAGCAACAGCGGCCGATGGTCAGGAACAGGGCACACAGACATTTGCGTTTATCGCAATGACCTGTCTGTTTTTCTTCTGGGGCTTTATTACTGTTCTAAATGATATTTTAATCCCGTTTTTAAGAGAGTCTTTTGATCTTAACTACACCCAGGCGATGCTGGTGCAGTTCTGTTTCTTTGGCGCCTACTTTATTGTCTCGCCTTTTGCCGGCAAGTTAATTGATAAGGTTGGCTATCAGCAGGGTATTGTTCTCGGACTCTTAACCACAGCGGCGGGTTGCTTGTTGTTTTACCCCTCTGCGGAAGTTCATATCTATGGACTGTTCCTGTTTTCTTTCTTTGTACTGGCCAGCGGTATCACTATTTTACAGGTTGCGGCTAATCCCTATGTAGCAGCACTTGGGCCTGAAAAGACTGCAGCCAGCCGCCTAAATCTGGCGCAGGCAGCCAACTCTCTGGGTACCACCGTAGGTCCTATTGTCGGCGCGGCACTGATCTTTGGTGCAGTAGCTGCTGATGCCTCTGCCGTGCAGATGCCCTATGTGCTGCTAGGTGCTCTTTTGGTGACCGCTGCACTGGTATTTAGAAATATTAAATTACCGGTACTGGCGCATGTTGAAGCCGCTGAAGATACCGGCGAAAGTGTCTGGGGTCGCCGCTCATTAGTATTGGGCGCTCTGGCAATTTTCCTCTATGTAGGCGGTGAAGTGGCTATTGGTAGCTTCCTGGTTGATTACTTTAAGGAAGAGTCTATTGCCGGAATGAGTTCAGCAGAAGCTGGCAAGATGGTTGCCTATTACTGGGGCGCGGCGATGATTGGCCGTTTGGTTGGTGCTGCTTTAATGAACTACATTGCAGCGACTAAGTATCTTGCTGTAAATGCTCTAATCGCTATCGCTATGATCGTTGTCAGCATGAACACCACAGGCGATGTTGCTATGTGGTCGATTCTGGCGGTTGGCTTCTTTAACTCAATTATGTTCCCAACTATCTTTACGCTGGCTGTTAAAGGTCTGGGTTCAATGACCAGTAAAGGTTCGGGTCTGGTCTGTCAGGCGATTGTTGGTGGCGCATTAATACCGCTGGTTCAGGGTGTGGCTGCAGATATGATCGGTATTCAGATGAGCTTTATTGTGCCAATGCTTTGCTATATCTATATCGGTTGGTATGCACTAAACGGTTCTAGCGAAAAGTAACTGGTAATTAAACGCTGCCAGTTAAGCAGCCGTTAATTCAAAAGCCCGCCATGGTTGTCCATGGCGGGCTTTTTTTGCCCCTGATATTGGCTGTAGCCTTCTTATCTGTCAGTAGATAGTTAATGTTTTTTCTCTAGTTCAAGAGAGCCCGGGGTTATGGTCTGTTGATCCAAACAAAATAATCGTTCGTAGAAAACTATGTAGTGAAATAAAAATACACAATAAATAAGTACTACAGGGGTAATAAGATGAAAACTAAACTCGCATTCCTTTGGTTCTACGACGCTTACAATGCTGTTATGAACCACAATAAAAATCCGTTAAGACATATACCAGACCCACTCTCAAGAATGTGGATAATGACCGTTTTGGCTTGGATGTGGTCGATTGTGTTTGGACTCTATGTCGGCAGTGTTATCTATATGGGCATCAGTCTGGCAGCGCATTTCCTTCTTCTGTTTATGCTGACTTTTACGGCGGCAGTTTTCTACGATGCAGAGCGTCGTCAGGATAGCTGGCTGTTAAATCTCAGATTAGCTCAACAGGCTAGACACTAATACAGCATTCGTTTGAATCGACCCTGAGCTGAGGGGCTTTGGGTCGATTATCGTTCTGTGGTCCTTTGATATTTTTAAAAAATGTCTTATAGTCGCCAACCTAAAAACTATTAAAGTATTTGCAAGGGCTGTTTTTTTGTCACTAGCTAGGTTGGAAAGATGTTCTGCGCTCCTACTTCTTGTGAGCGTGCTTTTCGTAGGCAATAATATTGCTCACGATTTTGACCATATCCTACCCAACCCAACTTCTGTTCAGGTCGAGTGTGACAGCTGTCATATTTCCAAGGGAACCCTACTTTCTCAATCCAGCCTATTGCCGACTGCGTTCTATACCGCAGACCAATCATCTCTAAAGCCTGTTTCTGCAGGTTTAAGATCAAGATTCTCTTCCTATATTTCCAGAGCTCCGCCTCGGACTTAAATTTAATTCGATCTTTAAACAGTTAAATTTATTTTTTGCAGGAGGTTCTATGAACCCGCGTTTTTGCGTCGCCGTATCGGTGAGCGCCCTATTAAGTATTAATACATTAACAGCCGTAGCCCAAGAGTCTGACAGTAAACAAAATCTCGATGAAGTTGTGGTGCTAGGCCAAAAGCAACCCTACAGAGGTGACGTGCCATTGGAGTCATTGCCTCAGCAGGTGCAAACAATCTCCAGTGAGATGCTAAATCAACTGGGTAAGACAGAGTTTCAAGGTGCTCTGGACATGGCCGGAGGCGTTGCCAGGCAAAATAGCTTTGGTGGACTGTGGGACAGTTTTGCTATTCGCGGTTTTGCCGGAGATGAAAATTTACCCTCTGGTTACCTAATTAACGGCTTTAGTGGTGGTCGTGGTTACAGCGGTAACAGAGACACCTCCAATATCGAAACAATTGAAGTGTTAAAAGGTCCAGGATCTGCATTGTATGGTCGTGGAGAGCCCGGTGGCACGGTCAATGTGGTGACAAAAAAACCACAGTTTGAAAAGCAAGGTTACATCAATCTCAGTGCAGGAAACTTTGATACTAATCGCGTTGAAGCTGACTATACCAATAAGTTGAGTGACTCTGTCGCCTTCCGTATTAACGGTGCCTATAAAGACGCAGGAAGTTTCCGTGACACCATCGAAACCCAAAAGCTAGATTTAACCCCCTCTCTTTTGTTTTTGCTTTCCGATAAAACCTCGTTAAATTATGAGTTGGAAATTTTAGATCAGGAGACACCTTTTGATCGAGGTATTGTAGCCATTGATCTTGATCCGACAGTGGTTGATGTCGAGACTTTCTACGGTGAACCTCAAGATGGCCCTATTAAGATTAAAGCCACTGGTCATCAGTTTTTGTTACAGCATGATTTAGATAGTGGTTGGTCTGTTCTTGCGGGTTTAGGTTATCGCGAGTCTTCATTTGAGGGTTTGTCCAGTGAGACTGAGCTTTCCGGCGGTCGTCAAATTCTGACCAGAAGCGAAATCCAGATTGCTGAGGGTGTCGGTGCCAATCAACGTGTAAACCGTCAGCGTCGTGAGCGTGACTATGATGCAACAGACCTGTCCGCCCGAGTTGAATTAACCGGAACTTTCGAGACAGGCTCAATGAAGCACCACTTCCTTGCAGGGTTGGATGCTTACGATTATGAGCTTGATACTTTGCAAAATCGCTGGCGTGATGGTTGGCTAACGTCTACTTACTCTGTAGATCTAAACAACCCTGTTTATGGTCAAGCTCAGGATCAGGTCCTCGGGCCTAATACCGATCGGCTGGAAACACAGGAAGCCGTTGGTATTTATATGCAGGATCAGATCGATGTATCTGACCAGTGGAAAGTTTTTCTGGGCTTACGCTTTGACGATTTCAGTCAGAAGGTTATCAATCGTAATAATGACTCGGTCAGTGAATCAGAGGAAACCGCGGTGAGTCCGCGATTTGGCCTTACCTATGAAGCATCAGATAATCTCTCTGTTTATGCTAGCTATGCTGAGGGTTTCCGCCCTAACAGCGGTGCAGACGCCAGTGGTAATACGTTTGATCCTGAAGAGAGTCAGTCCTATGAAATAGGTATGAAAATATCTTCTATGGAAGGTCGTCTAAACACTACCGTTGCATTATTTAAGATGGAGAAATCCAATATCTTGACGGCAGATCCGGTTAATGCCGGTGAAACTGCTGCGTTGGGTGAGGCGGAAAGTGAGGGCTTGGAAATTGATATTACAGCTGAGCTGTCTGATTCTGTAGATCTCATGTTCTCTTATGCCTATGTTAATGCAGGTACTACCACTGATCTCTATAATTTTGATTGGGGCGTTAATCTTCCTGCAGGCAGTGAGTTGATTAATGTGCCGGAAAACAGTGCAAACCTTATGTTAAATAAGCGTTTCAATCTGGATGGCGCTGAGGCTGTGCTCGGGTTCACCCTGAACTATGTCGACGATCGTTTGGGTGAAACCATCGACCCGACATACAGATTACCGAAGTACACACTGTTGAATGTGTTTGGCTCTTATCAGCTTAATAATCAAGCCAAGCTCACGATGAATATAGATAACATCACTGACGAAAAATACTATGTCAGTTCTTATCATAAATGGTGGACTACTCCCGGCTTACCGACATCTTATACTCTGGGTGTTACCTACAATTTTTAAGTTGAAGTACTCTGTGTGATTGAGGAGAGGCTTGCCTCTCCTTTTTCTTTTAGCCTGGCATGGGCTGAAATTCTGAATTCAAAACCAGTAAGATTTTAAAGGAATAGGCTATGAATACTTTCGCGACCGGCTCGTCAGATAGCTCTTTGGGTCAATTAGCACCAACGGTTAAATCTCGCGTTAGCTCTATAGATGTACTGCGAGGGCTGGTGATGCTGATTATGCTGGTTGATCATGTGCGTGAGAGAATCTACCTACATATGCAGGTTTCTGATCCGATGGTTGTTGAGAGCACTTCGGTGGATTTATTTTTTACTCGACTGTTGGCGCATTTATGCGCGCCGGTATTTATATTTTTAACCGGGCTGTCTGCCTGGCTTTACTCTCACCCTGCGTCTGGTGACGTGCGATCTCCCAGTAGTTTTCTGTTCAAGCGTGGTCTGTTCATCATAGTGATGGAGATGACATTAATTAACTTCTCCTGGATGGGTGAATACCATACCCTTTGGTTGCAGGTGATGTGGGCTATTGGTCTCAGCATGATCGCGCTGTCAGTGATGGTGAAATTACCCATGTGGATGATTGCTACAACTGGTTTAGTGATTGTGTTTGGTCATAACCTGTTAACGCCAATTAGTTTTGTGCCTGGAGAAACAGGTTACGCTTTGTGGACCATACTTCACGATCGCGGTTATCTGATTGCAGAGGGCGTTGTGAAAGTAAAAATCAGCTATCCAGTATTACCCTGGATTGGTGTTATTGCGCTGGGTTATTTTGCTGGTCAACTCTATGGGAAATCAGTTGAGTCAGGTTTTCGTGTCAGCTGTTTAACCCGATTGGGCCTTGGTTGCCTAGCTTTATTTTTAGTGCTGCGAGCCTTCAATCTTTATGGTGAAACCCTGCCTTGGGAGTATGGCGAAAGTACGATCCAGACAGTTATGTCGTTCTTTAACTACACCAAATACCCTCCATCGCTAAACTTTTTATTAATGAATATTGGTATAGCTTTTTTGCTATTGTCCTGGTTTGAACGAGTGGGCAATGAAAACAAGGCGATGCAGGTACTGAAAACTTTTGGTGCTGCGCCCATGTTCTTCTATGTGGTACATCTATATGCACTGCTGCTGGTCTACTGGGTATTAATCGCCATCTTTGGGGCCAATCAGGGTGATCTTTACGGTGTGAATCAATTCTACTGGGTTTGGGTGATGTCTGCTGTTATGGCTGTGGCACTGTATTTTCCGACCAAATATTTTGCCGCCTATAAAAAGCGAAGTGGGCAGGCTTGGATGCGTTATCTTTAAATAATCTTTGGCTGGTTTAGCTTTACCGGGCTGCCAAGGGCTTGTCTGAGCCAATATCTGGAGCCAATGTTTTAGACTTTCCCGAAAAGCTCTCGCATGGGAGCGGAAGTATAAAGGTAATGATGGGGTAAGATATTGATTTGTATGGTAGCTACGGGTGGACTTGAACCACCGACCCCAGCATTATGAATGCTGTGCTCTAACCAGCTGAGCTACGTAGCCACGATTTGATACAGACCCTGATGTAGGGGCGCGCATTTTGGCTAGAGATAGCCAATTTGTCAATAGTTTGAAGACTATTTAAGGTTCTATTTAAAGCTCTATTAAGCACTACAAGCAAGGTCAGCTGAAGATGGCAGAGTTAACGTTTTATAATGACCTGTGTCACATTTTTAGCAAGTCCTCAGCGGCTTATCCCGTACTGATATCCAAGTCATAAAATTAACCTCTAAGCTTTGCATAATAGCCCCAGCCTCTGACCGGGGTTACCAAAGCTGTGGGGTCGGCATTTATGGTTTTCGATTACACCAGGATGTCCAGAAGTCTCAGTGTTTCAACATAGTTGTCGGCCTTGTAACAGGCGACGGTTGAGGGAATTTTCGGTCAGGGGCGCTTTTTTATTTACAAGCTGCTTCTTTGTTTATTCCTTACTCAACAGCAGATGTATATTTCACCTGATAAATTCTCCCAGCTAAATCATCACTGATATACAGGTTGCCCCCGGAATCTTGGGTAATATCAACCGGCCTGCCAGAAACACCAGCCTCAGTTAAGAATCCACTCATAAAGTCACTACTGCTGATATTACCCTCCTTATCCCAGTGCAGTGCCACTACCTTATAACCATCCAGTGATGAGCGATTCCACGAGCCGTGCAGGGCGACCAGTGCTGTCCTATTGAGGCTATCTGGTAATGTCGAAGTGCTAGTTAGAAAGTGGATGCCAAGCGGCGCATTGTGAGCCCTAAACTTAAAGATAGGCAGGATTGCACTACTTAGAAGGTCGGGGCGTTTATCGCCATAGTCAGGATCGGGAATATTGTCGCCATTGTAGTAGGGCCAGCCATAAAAGCCGCCTTCAACAACCCTGTTTAGCTCGTCTGGCGGAAAATCATCGCCGAGAAGATCTCGTGCATTAACGGTTGCATATAACTCGCCTGACCAGGGTGCCCAATCGAAACCGATACTGTTGCGCAACCCGCTGGCGTATATCTGCAGGCCGCTGCCATCCAGTTCAGCACGCAGAATTGCCGAGTAGCGGGGATCCTCTGGTTCGCAGATATTGCAGGGGGATCCAACGGTAATATAGAGCTTTCGATCCGGGGAGATGCCGATGGTCTTGGTGTTGTGGGTTTGATAGGGATGGCCGTAGGGCAGATTCTCAATTACTAATTGTGGCTTGCCAATGAGAGTGCCGCTCTGATGGCTGTAGCGCACCTTGCTGACCTTATCCCGCTCACTGAAGTAAAGCCAGTCGTCATCAAATAACAGTCCCTGTGGCGCATTTAAGCCAGAGATCAGGACTGTGACTATCTCAGCACTGCCATTAGCATCTAAATCTCTTAAAAGCTTGATGGTTCCTTCGCTGGTAGAGCTGACAATAATATCGTCTGCCTCAGTCGGAACAATAAATCTTGGCGCTACAAGATCTTCTGCATAGAGGCTGACAGAAAAGCCGGGGGGAAGTTGGAAGCTGCCGTTGGAGATATCAGCCGGGGGCTCTGTGGTATTAAGCCCGGTGACAGAGCTGAGTATGACCCAGAAGCCGCTCAACCCGCCGGGGCTTTTAATGGCAATAAGGCTTATAAGGATGACAACGATTAGGGAAAGAGTAAGTACTAGCTTTTTAATCATTGATAGAGGCCTTTGGTTATTAAATCAGCAGTTCGAAATTGCAGTTTAGCCTTTTACTTTGTTGAGCGCAGTGACCATAGAGCCAACCACCACCAAAATGGCACCGCTTATTGATAGTGGGGTTAAGGGTTCGACAGCCAGTCCGCTAAATGGAATTGTATGTACTATCGCGAAGGTAATCAGCGGTGTTAGTGCCAGTACAGTGCTTACCTTGGAGGCTTCGATATGCACCATGGCTTCGGCAAAACTGCCGTAGGCAATCAAGGTGTTTAGGCCGCAGAACAGCAAGAGCCACCACTGCAGGTTGGTTAGCTGTGGCAGGCTGCTGAAATCGGTAAATGGCAAAAATGCCAGTGCGCCAATCCAGTAAAACACCAGCATGGTTTCTTGGGAGCTAAATTCCCGCAGCAGAAATTTTTGCAGGATAGCGTACCCGGTCCATAACACCGCGGCCAAAAGCACCATTAGCACACCCACACCGTAGTCATTCATGGCGACAAACAGCCCGTAAAAGTGCGGGTAGAAAAACATTAGCAGGCCACTGAAGAAGGTCGAAAACCCTAACCACTGGGCGCGTGAGAAGCGCTCGCCAAATACCCAGAGACCACTGAGCAACAGCAGCATCGGGGCCACTTGAATCATTAACTGGGTGGCTTCGGCAGTGGTTCTGTTTAGGCCGAGAATATACAAGCCATAATTGCCAGTTAGCAGTAACCCGGCGACTAGCAGTTGCAGTAAAAGCTTTCCTGATCGAAAACGGCCGGGGTTAAGAGCAGTTTTGATCCGCAATCGGAAAACGATATAGGGACTCAATAGCGCTGCGGCGATAGCGAAGCGAAAGAATGTTGTGGTGATCGGATCCAGAGTTACCATTACGCCTTTGAGGGCAATGGGTAGAACACCCCACAGGCAGGCCGTGGTTAAGGCCAGTAGAAGCCCGAGTTTCCAGCGTCCGGAAACTCGGCTCATAGAATACGCCAGGCGTATTTAGACATTAAAGCGGAAGTGGATAACGTCTCCGTCTTTAACAATATAGTCTTTGCCTTCAAGACGCCATTTGCCCGCATCTTTTGCTCCCTGTTCACCATTGCCGTCGATATAGTCATCGTAACCAATAATTTCGGCGCGGATAAAGCCTTTTTCGAAGTCTGTGTGAATCTTTCCTGCACTCTGTGGTGCTGTTGCGCCCACTGGAATTGTCCAGGCGCGAACCTCTTGGACGCCGGCGGTAAAGTAAGTCTGCAGTCCAAGCAGGCCGTAACCGGCGCGAATTACGCGGTTGAGTCCCGGTTCATCCATGCCCATCTCTTCGAGGAATTCATCTCTCTCGTCATCTTCGAGTTCGGCAATTTCCGCTTCGAGTTTATTGCAAATTGGCACAACGATGGAGCCATCCTGCTCGGCAATCGCTCTTACCGCATCGAGATAGGGGTTATTTTCAAAACCTTCCTCGTCGACATTGGCAATATACATGGTCGGCTTGAGGGTTAGCATGCTCAGGGGTCTGAGCAGCTTTAACTCGTCTTCTGTCAGCGCTAAAGAGCGCAGTGGTTTGGCTTCATTGAGGTGGGGTAGGATTTTGTCTACCACCTCTTTGAGAGCTACCGCATCTTTATCTTTGCCTTTGGCGGCTTTGGAGAGTCTCAGCAGAGCTTTTTCCGCGCTGTCGAGATCGGCCAGGGCCAGTTCGGTATTGATAACATCAATATCGTCTGGGGGACTGATAGTGCCCTCGACGTGAATAACATTTTCATCGTCAAAGCAGCGCACCACATGGGCGATAGCATCGGTCTCACGAATATTGGCGAGAAACTGGTTGCCCAGGCCTTCGCCCTTAGAGGCTCCAGCAACCAGGCCGGCGATATCAACAAATTCCATACTGGTTGGAACCAGACGTTCGGGGTTGATGATCGCGGCAATTTTGTCCTGACGAGGATCGGGAATCGGCACAATGCCGGTGTTGGGTTCAATGGTGCAGAACGGGAAGTTCTCGGCACTGATGCCAGCTTTGGTCAATGCATTAAACAGCGTTGATTTGCCGACATTGGGAAGACCCACAATTCCGCAGTTAAAACCCATAGTAAATTCCTTGCGCCAGTAATATGGCTTTGTATTTAAACAGTATGAAGCTCGTGCATGGCTTTTTCCCACTGACCACTAATGGCTAGGGGTAGGGCGCGCAGCGCATCATCAATGCTGTTGGTGATAAGTTGTTGATCGCTCGGCGATGGCTTTTTAAGCACATAGTCGGCAACCTGTTTGGCATTGCCGGGATGGCCTATACCAATTCTCAGTCGTGCGAATTCTTTATTGTTGCCGAGCCTCTGTATGGTATCCCGTAGGCCGTTGTGACCACCGTGGCCGCCCGCTTTTTTAAACCGCGCAGTGCCCGGTGATAAATCCAGTTCATCGTGAACAATTAGGATAGCGGCTGGGGATATCTGGTAAAAACCGGCTAGGGCGGCAATCGACTGGCCACTGCGGTTCATAAAGGTACTCGGGATCAGCAGTCGGACATCTCTGCCATCTATGCTGACTTTAGCGGTATCACCAAAGAACTTGCTCTCTTGCTTGAGTTCGACGTGCAGAGATTTTGCTAATTCCAGAACCAAGTCGGCCCCGGCATTATGACGCGTCCGATCGTATTTAGAGCCGGGGTTTCCCAGCCCTACAATTAACTCAACGGGCGTGTCCAATGTCAGGGCCTGCTTGATGGGCAAGTCTGAAGATTACTCTTCGCTTGCCTCTTCAGTATCGCCTTCACCAGCTTCAGGTGCTACTTCATCATCTTCGATAGGAGCAGCCTTAGGCTTGTTGACAGATACAACCGGTAGATCGTGATCAGCACCGTGGCTCAGGGCAACGCTCTCAACGCCCTTAGGCAGAACGATATCCGAGATGTGCAGAGTCTGACCCAGTTCAACTTCAGCCAGATCAATTTCTACGAATTCAGGCAGATCTTTTGGCAGACACTGGATATCCAGCTCGGTCATGCTGTGAGCAACAATACCGCCGCCAACTTTAACGCCTACACAGGCATCTTCATTGATAAAGTGGATAGACACTTTAGTCGTCAGCTGAGTGTTCTTGCTGATGCGCAAAAAGTCCATATGCAAAACAATCGGCTTTGCCGGGTGACGCTGTACATCTTTAAGAATCACTTCTTCAGATTTGCCGTCGACATCGAGAGTAAGAATCTGTGAATAGAATGCTTCGCTCTCGAGTGACTTCATCACATCTTTGTGAACCAGGCTAATCTGTGCTGGTTTTTTCTTACCACCACCGTAAATGATGGCTGGGATTTCTCCGGCCAGACGACGCAGGCGGCGGCTCGCACCTTTCCCTGTATCTTCGCGACCTTTTGCTTGTAATGTTAAATCAGTAGACATAATAGTCTCCAAGTTATGCCAAAACAGACCGCGACCAGACCTGTAATGGAGTTTTAATGCCTCGGATTGAGGCGGTTGTAACAGTGTTTGTTGGCTAATCCGAAGATTTAGTCAAACGTTCTAGTCAAACATGGCACTGATAGATTCTTCATTGCTAATACGACGAACCGACTCACCGAGTAACTTACCCAGCTGCAGAGTACGGATTTTACCGCATTTTTTAGCTTCATCACTCAGTGGGATACTGTTGGTAACCACCAACTCGTCCAACTGAGAGTTTTTAATATTATCAATTGCGCTGCCAGACAGAACTGCGTGAGTGGCGTAGGCGACAACTTTCTTAGCACCGTTTTTCTTCAGTGCTTCAGCTGCCTTACACAGAGTACCGGCTGTATCGACGATATCATCGACCAGAACACAGGTGCGGTCAGTAACCTCACCGATCAGGTTCATCACTTCAGTCTGGTTAGCTGAGGGGCGACGCTTGTCGATAATTGCCAGATCGCAACCCAGATGCTTAGCCACAGCTCGGGCGCGAACAACACCGCCGATATCTGGAGAGACAACCTGTAAATTCTTGTGATTTTGACGCTCAATATCGCTGAGCAATACCGGTGCGCCATAGACATTATCAACAGTACAGTTGAAAAAGCCCTGAATCTGTTCTGCGTGGAGGTCGACGGTAAGTACCCGGTCAACGCCAGCATTGGAGAGCATATCAGCGACTACTTTAGCGCTGATAGGAACACGTACGGAGCGCACTCGGCGATCCTGTCGAGCGTAACCAAAGTAGGGTACAACTGCGGTGATACGTGCGGCTGATGCGCGACGCAGTGCGTCGATCATCAGAACTAATTCCATGAGATTGCGGTTGGTTGGAGCACAGGTTGGCTGCACAACAAATACATCGTTTCCGCGAACATTCTCGTGGATTTCAATATTTATTTCGCCGTCTGAGAAGATATCAACGGTTGCTTTGCCAGGTGCAACACCCAACTGTCGAGCGATTTGATTTGTCAGTTCTGGATTTGCGTTTCCAGAGAAGACCATTAATCTAGCCACGAGAGGATTCCTAGTTTCATAGTTTTAGTAATTGGCTGGGGCGGGAGGATTCGAACCTCCGATGCCGGGATCAAAACCCGGTGCCTTAACCACTTGGCCACGCCCCAATAAAAAACTCTTTCAACTTCTGATGCACTAGAGAGTGATTGACACCCTTTGCGATAAACGCATTCCAATGCTGCGGAACCCTAGATAAAACCTCTTTGGCCTGAGCTTCAGTAGCCCAGCGACAAAAAACACTAGCCCCAGTTCCTGTCATCAGAGGCTTACCATATGTCTCTAGCCAGTCCACGACTTCTTTAACCTGTGGATGTAGCTTTTCGACAATAGTCTGGCAGTCATTCCTGTACTGCTCCTCCGAGAGGGCGCGTATTTTGATCGGTGCGGAGTTCCTTGTCAATTGAGGATTTGAAAATATTTTCGCTGTCGACACATTACAGTCGGGAGTAACGATCAAATACCAGCATTCGGGAATCTCCACAGGGGTTAATTGTTCGCCAATTCCCTCGGCAAAGGCGCTATAGCCCTCGACAAAAACGGGCACATCTGCGCCCAGTTGTGCGCCTAATTCAGCGAGTTTTTTAATCGGTAAATCACAGCCCCAGAGTTTATTTAAGGCCAGCAGGGTGGTTGCTGCATTGCTGCTGCCCCCGCCGAGCCCAGCGCCCATGGGTAATTGCTTGTCGAGATGAATTTTACAGCCCTGAGAGCCGTTGCTGAATTGCTGCAGAATAAGCGCGGCGCGAACAATTAAATTATCGCTCTCGGCAACACCTTCGATCTGTGGTGATAAGCTAATTTGGCTGTTCTCGGTAGGGGTGAAAGTGAGATTGTCACCGCCGTCGAGCAGTTGAAAGAGAGTTTGTAAATTATGGTAACCATCATCACGTCGCCCGGTTATATGCAAAAACAGGTTTAATTTCGGCGGTGCCGGCAGGGTGATTGATGAAAACATGCTCAAACTATTCTTCTTTGTGGAATTTCCAGCTCGATATTACCAGTTTAAATGAATAGCTCCTATCTTCACTGTCGAGATTATAAGTGCCGGTTATTTTGCCCGGCAGTATCTCTCCGCCGGTCTCTCGATAACGGCTAAATAAGAGTTGCCAGCCCGCCTGCTCAAATCCACTGGCGAGTCCACCGGCACCGGTGGCCAAATCGGTCACTGCAGGCTGAGTTGGTGAGGGTAGGCCGCGAGCCCACCAACTGAGAGCATCAACCGGCAGCGGCAGGCCTGTCAGTTGCATCGCTAGCTGTTGAGGGCTGTGGCGATAAATAGTATCTCCATAGAGCATTTCGGCGGTTTTATCGTCGCCATAAATCTTTGCACCACCTATACCGAAAGCGCCGGACAGCGATAATTGATATTGGCTGTTTTCTTGCGTCCAGTTAACCGCAGCACTTCCGCCTTCCTCGGGAGTGCGGAAGCCAAGTTTACCGGAGAGCTTCCAATCCTGGAGTTTGGCTATGCGTTGTTGGTGCTGTTGCCAGCTGTTTGAAGAGGGCGTTGTTGGCGGCTGTAAGCTACAGGCAGAGAGCGAAATAATAACTATAAGTAGACTGAAACGAATCACGGACTTTACTCGGCACTGGGCTTATCAAGATGAATTGGCATAGATTCTATACCAAAAGCCTCTGTGTGTTTTTTCAAGGGGTCTTTTGTAGGGGGTTTGATAGTGCCTTTCATCAAACGCTCCATCGTCTCTTTAATATTGTTATCTTCAGGAGCCTTTTCAAGCCCTTGATTCCAAGTCTCTATAGCGGCCTGCCGGTCACCGAGAACCCATTGCACCTCACCCAGATGAGCGGCTATTTCCGGATCCACCATAATCGCCATGGCTTTCTCAAGATAGGGCAGTGCCTGTTGGGGATTGCCGAGAACAAATAGCACCCATCCCATACTGTCCAGAATAGCGGGTTCGCCAGGATTGAGTAGGTAGGCGCGTTTAATTAACCGGTGCGCTTCGTCGAGGCGATCGGTATGCAAAACCATGGTGTAACCCAGAGCATTTAAGGCTGCCGAGTTGTCGGCATCCTGAGCCAACAGCGCGCGAAGATCGCGCTCGACAAGAGGGTAATTCTTCTGCAGTTCAGCCACCATCGAACGTGCATAGAGTAGCTGTGGATTGTTCGGGTGCGCCTGCAGGCCATGGGTGAGAATATTAAACGCCTGATCGGCTTGGTCAGTGCTGATAAGAAGATTCGACTCAATTTGAAAGAGTGCAGCGGACTGACTTGGCTGTTCGGCGCGCAGACCCTGCAGGTAACTGCGAGCACTGCTGATACTTTGCTGTTGAGCTAGCAGAACGGCACTGCGCGATGCTGCAGCCAGATAATTGCGCCCACTTCGAACCTGCTGATAATGTTGCAGGGCTCTGTTGTTATCGCCTTTACGGTCGGCAATACTGCCGAGATGATACATGGCATCTGAATAAATAGAGGGATCGCGGGAGGCCTGATTAAACAGCTCGATGGCTGGAGTCAGCTCCCCCTGATTTAAATACAGCAGAGCGAGCAGGAAATTGACCTGCTGGTTATTGGCATCTTGTTGCCGAAGTGTCTCAAATTGGACAATGGCACGAGGGCGATCAGCCTGGGTTAAAAGGCGTGCGTACTGCAGTCGCAGATTTTTATTTTCCGGGGTTTTAAGCAGAGCCGCTTCTAGCAAGCTGAGGGCTTCAGCCATTCTGTCCTGCTGTTGAAGGGTCTGAGCTAAAAATAGCAGACCGCGTTGATTGCCCGGCGCCGCAGCTAAAAACTGCTCGGCAGTTTCAATGGCAGTCTCAGTCTGACCGCTCTCAAGGTATAAGATCGCCTGAGCCAATTTCACCGTTGGCTGCTTGTCTGTATCCAGCAAAAGGTTTTGGTAGGCTTCTATAAGCGGGGTTATAAGTGTTGGTTTGGAACCCTCGCGAATTGCGGTGACCGCGAGAAAAGCTTCGATATCATCTTCTTGGCTATATAGAAAGTAGCCGTGCGGCAGTGCTTGAAGCGGATCACCAAGAAGCGCATAGGCCTGCAGGGCAGCCTGATGAGCCATCGCCTGATCTGGCATTATCTCAACCCACAGCAGAGCGGTTTCCAGTAGCGCATCCATATCGCTCTGATGCAGAGCGACTCGATTAGCTAACTCAATCACGGCTATATCGCGGGTTTGCCGAGCCTGCTGCAGATACTTTTCCAGAGCAGACTCAAACTGACCGCGAATCAGCGCAATATCGGCGACAAGCAGTTGGTAGAGGGTCTCTTCGGGAAATGCCTTGGTGGCGGGTTCGTTTGGTTGGGTGGACTCTATAGTTGTCTCTATAGTTGTCTCTATAGTTGTCTCATCAGAACCCTTGTCAGAATTGCTCTCAGAATTATTGTGGCCGTTATTGGCAATAATTACAGCTGCCGGGCTCTGCGGCTGAGTAGGGGTCTCGGGAACCGTGGCGCAGGCCGATAGCAGTATTGCGATACCGATCTTAAGGATTGCCAGATTAGCGAGATTTGATGATGTAGATAATTTAAATGGGTTAATAGTCTGTTGCCTTTATACCGTAAAATTTCATCAGGGTGGTTATTGCTAAGACAGTCGTGATTAAAAAAGATTAGCCGGAAATTCAGCAACTGTGTTTTTTTAGAGTATTTCTGATTATGCCGACCTGACTCAGGCAAAACTCGTGTAAAATCGTCCGCCATTGAAACCAGAACAAATTAACCCGCTTATTTAATAGCCTTTAGTTCTGAGTATAGACTGCTATATAAACAACTTATAGCAAGCGGCAACTAAATAGAGACGCAAGAGCAGCATATAATAGAAGCTATGAGTATTCTGGCATTTGGCATCAATCATACAACCGCTTCCGTGGATCTCCGCGGGCGGGTTGCCTTTGCCCCGGAAATTGTTATCGAATCATTGCAGCAGGCGCTCAGCCATCTGGATGGTGATGAGATCGCACTGCTCTCGACCTGTAACCGCACCGAGATTTATCTTTCCGGTGAGGTCAGCGAAGAACAGTTACTGGGTTGGTTGGCGGAACACAAGTCCATAGAGCTCGAACAGCTGCAGTCCTGTTACTACTGCCATCGCGATCAACAGGCGGTGCGCCATATTATGCGTGTTGCCAGTGGCCTTGACTCTCTGGTCTTGGGCGAGCCGCAAATTTTCGGTCAGATTAAATCTGCCTATGCCGTGGGCCGCGAAGCCGGCACCGTTTCAACCTTTTTAAATCAGGCTTTTCAATGTGCGTTCGCCGCCGCCAAGCGCGTGCGCTCGCAGACAGCTATAGGCCAAAACCCGGTTTCCGTCGCCTATGCATCAGTCAGTCTCGCCGAGCAAATTTTTGCCGATCTAAAAGATGCCCACGCGCTATTGATTGGTGCGGGTGAAACCATTGAACTGGTGGCTCGACATCTCAGCGAGAAAAAAATAGGCGGCATTACCGTGGCCAATCGCACCCTTAACCGGGCGCAGGAATTGGCGGCGGACTTTTCTGCCGAGGCGATACTCTTATCTGATATTCCCGACTATCTCACCAAGGCCGATATTGTTATTTCCTCAACCGCAAGCCAGTTACCGATTCTGGGTAAGGGTGCGGTTGAGTCAGCGCTTAAAAAGCGCAAGCACAGGCCGATCTTTATGGTCGATATCGCAGTGCCGCGAGATATTGAGCCTGAGGTCGAAGAATTGGCCGATGTCTATCTGTATACCGTGGATGATTTGCAGGAAGTAATTCAGGATAATCTTCGCGCGCGCCAGACTGCCGCCGATGTGGCCCAAGAGATTATCGATCAAGAGGCAGAGGACTGGTCGCGTCAGCAGCGCTCGCTAGCAGTTGTAGATACCATTCGTGCCTTCCGCGACAGTGTTGAAAAAATTCGTGATGAAGAAGTTGATAAGGCGCTGGCAGCACTAGAGAGAGGTCAGGACTCACCGTCAGTTATCACCACTCTGGCGCGTAACCTGACCAATAAACTGATGCACAAACCTACCACCCGCCTCAAGCAGGCCGGCGAAGAGGGCAGCGATGAAACCATTCACGCCACCCACGAACTTTTTGGTTTAGATAAAAAGCGTTAGCTAGGTTTAAATAGCAAACTTCGCAACTCCTCATTTTTAAAATTTTTTTGCGCTGCAAATCGGCCAACAAACGAGATATAGAAAACCCATGAAAGCATCAATTCTATCCAAACTGGATCACCTCTCTGAACGTTACGAAGAAGTTGGCGCACTGCTGAGTGATGGCGACATTATCAGCGATCAGAATCGTTTTCGCGGTCTCTCCAAAGAGTATGCCGAGCTCGAGCCGGTGGTGAAAAGCTATCAGGCTTACCTGGCAGTACTGGAAAATATTAATGAAGCCAAGTTGCTACTTAAGGACTCCGATCCAGATATGCGCGAGATGGGACTGGAAGAGCTGCGCAGCGGCGAAGCCCAGCGTGAAGAGTTAGAGCTGGATTTGCAAAAACTCTTACTGCCCAAAGACCCCAATGATTCGAAAAATGTCTTCCTTGAGATTCGTGCCGGAACCGGTGGCGATGAAGCGGCAATTTTCTCCGGCGATCTATTCCGTATGTACAGCCGCTTTGCGGAAAATCAGCGCTGGAAAGTTGAGGTGATCAGCGAGAACCAGGGCGATCACGGTGGCTATAAAGAAATTATCGCGCGGATTGTCGGTCAGGGCGTATTTTCCAAACTTAAATTTGAGTCTGGTGCGCACCGCGTTCAGCGAGTGCCGGACACCGAATCTCAGGGCCGCATTCATACCTCAGCCTGCACCGTGGCGATTATGGCTGAAGCGGATGAGAAAGATGCTATTGAAATCAACAAAGGCGATCTGCGCGTAGATACTTTCCGCGCCTCGGGTTCTGGTGGTCAGCACGTTAACAAAACTGACTCGGCAATTCGTATTACCCACCTGCCCACCGGGTTTGTGGTGGAATGTCAGGACGAGCGTTCACAGCATAAAAACCGCGCCAAGGCGATGTCAGTACTGCAGGCTCGTTTAACTGCAGCGCAGGATGAGGCAGCTGCCAAAGAGCAGTCGGATCAGCGTAAAAGTCTGGTGGGCAGCGGCGATCGCTCAGAGCGTATTCGTACCTACAACTTCCCTCAGGGAAGAGTTACCGATCACCGTATCAACCTTACCCTCTACAAGTTGAGTGAGGTAATGGAAGGCTCTCTCAATGAAATTGTTCAGCCATTGGTCAGTGAATTTCAGGCCGAGCAGTTGGCCAGCCTTGCCAGCTAATGAACATTTCTCAGCTGCTACAATCCGCTGTTCAGCTCAATCATCTCAGCGACACATCGAGATTGGACTGCGAGCTATTGCTCTGTTATCTGCTCGATGTGGATCGCACCTATCTAAAAACCTGGCCGGATCGGGAACTCAGTGAGACTATTGAAGAACAGTTTCAACAGCTGTTGCAGCGGCGTATTATCGGTGAACCCGTAGCCTATTTGATCGGCACTCAGGGTTTTTGGACCCTCGATTTAAAAGTCTCAGCAGACACATTGATACCGCGCCCAGAAACGGAATTATTGGTAGAGGCTGCCCTTGAGTTGGAGCTTCCTCAGCAGGCCAAAGTGCTTGATCTGGGTACTGGCACCGGTGCTATTGCTCTGGCGCTGGCCACTGAGCAGAGCCGCTGGCAGGTCAGTGCAGTAGACCTAATGCCCGGCGCAGTGCAGCTTGCCAAAGAAAATTGTCAGCGTTGTCAGCTGGAGAATGTGGAGATTTTTCAGAGCCATTGGTTTGCAGATATTGCCCCGCAGTCGTTCGACCTGATTGTGAGTAACCCACCCTATATAGAAACTGACGACGCTCACCTGACTCAGGGTGATGTGCGTTTTGAGCCTGCCTCAGCGCTGGTCTCCGGGCCTCAGGGCTTGGACGATCTGCGCCTGTTGGTTGCTCAGAGTGTCAACTATCTGGTTGATTGTGGTTGGTTGATCGTCGAGCACGGATATCAACAGGGGCCTGCGGTGCGAGACCTTTTTGAACAAGCGGGCTTTGCGCTGGTTGAAACCCGCGTCGACTTAAATAACCTTGAGCGTATTACCCTTGGCCGTTACTCACGACCTCCTGCTCATTAGCGGCAGTCTGAATTCTACTGCGGGATACAATATTCCAGCGAGTCATTAAGCCAACTCCCGCACAGAGTGCGCCAATAACCATCCCAGCCCAGAACCCGTAAATCCCCAGAGGCTCGCCCCAGAAATCAGTCAATGCCAGTGAATAGGCGATCGGGAAAGCGATGCCCCAGAATGCCGTCACCTGAATTAACAGCGGTAGGCGAACGTCCTTATACCCCCGCAGCGCTCCACTCGCACACATCTGCAAGCAGTCAACACAACCTAGCAGTGCCGCGAAAAAGAACAGGTTCATAGCGATGGTTTGCACATTGGGATCAGCACTAAATGCGCTGGCGAAATCGCTGCGGAAAATAATCTTGATTGCAGCCATTACCAGCGCCAGTAAAAACACCAGTTTGTAGCCGACCAGACAAATCTGTCTGGCAAACTTGGGGTTTTTCGAGCCTTCCGCATGGGCAACCATAATGGTCAGCGCCTGCGCCATGCCCAGTGGCACCATAAAGGCCAGGGAATCAATATTGATGGCGATAGCATGAGCACCGAGAACACCGGAACCCAGATGGGCTACTAACAGTGGAATAATTGCGAAGAATGACATTTCCGCTGAAATATTCAGAGCAATGGGAACCCCGAGCTTGAGGATATTGGCAATCGCCGAAATCTTAGCGCGGGCAAACTGATGGTAGAGTTTTAGGCTGCGCATTGTGCGGGAGCGCTGGGCATAGATGGCCATACACAGCAGTAAAAATGTCATGACCGTCGCAGTTGCCCAAGCAGCACCTTCGCCACCCATGGCGGGGAAACCAAAGTGACCAAAGACCAGTGCGTAGTCCAAGACTATATTGAGTAAAAATGCCGCGGCATTAAACACCATCACCGGGCGGGTGTCGCCAATACCTTCAAAGGTGCTGCGAAAGGCAAAGAATGCCGGAAACATTAAACCGGTGATCAGGAACGGCATCATATAGCTGCGGCCAATATCATAAACATTAGCCGATATATCTAACTTCCCAAGGATAAAAATGCCACAGAGAATCGCGCAGTTAACCAGTATCCCCATGGGCACCGCAAGCCACAGTGCCTGCTGAAATTGAAAGCGCACCAGATGGGGTTTCCCCGCTCCCCAATAGTTGCCAATAATCGGGCTGTTACCAATCATTATGCCAATCACAACCAGATTGATCATCGCCCACATGCTGCCGCCCAGTTGCACTGCCGCCAGTGTGTCAGCACTGACTTGGCCGGCCACATAAATATCCGTTACGTTCATGCCGACCACGGCAATCTGACCGAGCATCAGTGGCCCAGCAAGACGCCAAAGCGCCGACGCGTTATTGGCAAACGTAGAGTTATGAGTGTTTTTGAAAAGCATGATTAGCACAAATTTTAGTTATGGCTTATCTTCGGTTAAACCACTGCGCAATGCGAGTAAAAAGACAGACTATTCTTGGAAAATATTCTATGCCGTAACGAGGCTGGGAGAAAAAGCTTGGGATAAAGAGCTCTGAGTATTTATTAGTTGTTGGCTAGCTGGAATTTATTTACTCTCTTGCAATCTAATCCGGCAGATTATTCACCAGATAACTCATTAGATAGAAAAACACAGAGACTCAACGGAGTGACTGAAATGCAAAAAATAACCTCGCTATACAGATTGTTTATCGAAAAACTAAAATGTATCGACTGGCTTGGCCCGCTGGCGCTGCGTCTTTATTTGGCGCCGATTTTTATTGGTGTCGGCGCCCATAAGTTTGCCAACTGGGATGATATGGTCGCCTGGTTTGGCAATCCCGACTGGGGGCTGGGTCTGCCAATGCCCGCAGTGATGGTTTTTTTGGCCGCCAGTGCAGAGCTGTTTGGTGGTTTGGCGCTGTTAGTTGGCGCGGCAACCAGACTGGTTGTGATTCCACTGATGATGGCCATGATCGTCGCTGCTGGAACCGCCCACTGGAATAATGGCTGGTTTGCCATCGCTCCGGGTGACCCGGATACCAGTACGGCAAAAGTACTGGCCACCGTTGGTATTCCCGCAGCCCAAAGAAGTCTTGAAAACAGTGTTGAAGTGGGCGAGCGAGTTGCCGCAGCGAAATCTATTTTGCGCAGACATGGCAACTACAGCTGGCTGACGGAAAAGGGCAACTTTGTGGTACTGAACAACGGCATTGAATTTGCGGCGACCTATTTTGTTATGCTGCTGATGCTTTTATTTAGTGGTGCCGGGCGCTGGGTAAGTGTTGATTACTGGCTATGCAAGCGCTGCGAACAGGGCTGATGTAGCGGTTGGCAGCGGTGCATAGACAGTGCCCGTTTATTAAACTAAACGGGCAGTCGACAATTCTGCTACACTTCGCGCGCAAATATGAGCGCTGTAAACCCTTTTTATGGAGTTTATTGCGTATTAAATTGGGTTTAAACCCACTGTCCAACGCTGCGTACCTAACCTTGACTGACACTACTGATACCTCGGCTAAAACCGACCAAAGCTCAAATAGCAAACCATCAAACTCATCATCACGAGGCGGAAGACGACGTGGCCGCGGTCGTGGTGGCAATAAAAAATGGTCTGTCGATCAATTTGTCGTTGAGCCTCAAGAGGGCAAGGTTCGTTTTCATGACTTCGATTTGCCGCTGTCGCTTATGCGCGGTATTCAAGATGCGGGCTTTTCCTACTGCACACCGATTCAGGGAGCCTCTCTGCCCCACACGCTGCGCAGCCACGATATGGTCGGCAAGGCTCAAACCGGCACCGGCAAAACAGCCGCATTCTTGCTCAGCACGATCAGTGATTTATTAAAGCACCCCATCGAAGATGAGCGCTATATGGGTGAAGCGCGGGCGCTAATTTTGGCCCCGACCCGAGAGCTAGCGATTCAGATTGGTGAAGATGCAGAGCAGTTGGTCAAACATACCGACCTTAAAGTACATACTCTGGTTGGCGGTATGGATTACGCCAAACAGCTGCAAAAAGTCCAGAAGAATCATTGCGATATTCTGGTCGGAACACCGGGCCGTCTGCTCGATTTCGCCAACAATAAAGATATTCACCTCGATCAGGTTGAGGTGCTAATTATCGATGAAGCCGATCGTATGCTCGATATGGGCTTTATCCCTCAGGTGCGCCGACTGGTGCGACTGACCCCACCCCGTGAAGATCGCCAGACATTATTGTTCTCTGCGACCTTTACGCCGGAAGTGCTGCGCCTCTCTGAACAGTGGACTGATAAACCAGTGATGCTCGAGATGGAGCCTGAGCGTGTGGCGACTGATACCGTCGAGCAGAAGATTTTTATTACCACGGCCAGTGAAAAATTTAATCTGCTGCAAAATATTCTTAAGGATGATGCGGTAGAGAGCGTAATGGTCTTTGCCAATCGCCGAGATATCTGTCGAACCCTTTACGAGCGTCTGAAAAAGCAGGGCTTTAAAGTGGGGTTGATTGCCGGTGATGTGCCGCAGAATCGCCGCATGAAAACCCTCGAATCATTTAAAAATGGCAGCCTTAAAGTGATGGTCGCCACCGATGTTGCCGGTCGCGGTATTCATGTTAATGGCGTAAGTCATGTTATTAATTTCACCTTGCCAGAAGAGCCGGAAGATTATGTTCACCGTATCGGTCGAACTGGTCGTGCCGGTCAAACCGGTATTTCAGTAAGCTTTGCCTGTGAAGACGATGCGTTTTTACTCGAGCCGATTGAAAAGCTACTGGATATGAAACTGCCTTGCACCATGCCAGATGAGTCTCTGTTAGCTGATATCCCAACACCAACTCGCAAGCGCTCCCCAGCGCCGAAGAAAGAGGCCCCGGCAAAGGCTGCAAAGCCAGAGGTTGCTGAAACAGCTGAAGCGCAGCCCTTAATTGCAAAGCCTGTTGTTGAAAAGCCTGCCGCGGAAAAGCCGGTAGAAGAACCTGTAAAAGAAGAACCGGCTAAAGCAGAGCCTGTAAAAGCAGAGCTAGTTAAGGAAGAGCCAGTTAAAGAAGAGCCTGTTGAGCAAGAAGCACCTAAGCAAGAAGCACCTAAGCAAGAAGCTCCTAAAGAAGAAGCACCAAAAGCCGAGCAGGAAAAAGCGGCTGAGTAATCCCTTTTAGCAACTAGCTAAAAGGGTTAACGCTTCTGATCACTGAACTCGCGGCACCATAACAGGGTGCCGCCGACTACCGTCGCAGGCAGTAGAATCAGATTAAGCACTGGAACCGCCGCCGCACAAAGAGCCGATAATCCAAAGCCCATTGATAACCAGCGCTGCTTTCCAGCGATCTGGCGAACTTCCCTAAACCCCAGCTGATCGCTGTCCCCGGGATAATCAAAATACTGTATTGCCAGAGACCAGGCGGCCCAACTGCCGGCAATCACTGGCGCAAAAATATTGATCAGCGGGATAAGGCTAAGGATTAAAGTCACCAATAAAACGCCAATAGTGCGTGGCACCATATAAGCCAGTATCTGCAGTTCCCGAAGAAAACTATCTCGAGCTGTATGTAGCATTGTGGTCAAAGTCTCAGCGGTTTGATCACTGTCGCCACGCTCCATGGCAATTACTCGCTCGGCAATAATGCCATAAAACGGCGAGCCAATCAGATGGGCGAACAGCGTAAAGGTAAAGGCATAGACAACCAGTGTCAGCAGTGCAAACAGCAGCCATATTATCCAGACTAACCACTCCAGCCATTGCGGCACCGAGGCAGTGAGCCAGTTGAGCCAATCGCTCACCCAGAGTCCGGCAAACCAGGTGGCCGCTGAGAACATGACAATATTAATGAACACCGGAATAATAACCAGCCAGCGAATACGTCGATGCCAGAGCAACTTTAACCCTTCGATAATCAAGGAGGGTGTCGCGAGCGGGGACAGGGGCTGATGCATTTTGAAAGGAATCCTCGGCTGTGGTTGCGGCTGCAGCTATTTTTACAGATTACAGAATAGCATCTATGCTTTAGCTAACTGCAGTTTTCTAATTATGATTTAATTTTTCTCAGAGGACGGATATGAAGAAATTAACAAAAATAGTTTCAGTCATTATTTTATTGGCTATCGCACTGCTGATCTTTGTGATTACCAATCTCGATCGCGGTATCAAGACCGCCGTCGAATCGATTGGCCCGGAGATTACTCAGTCTCAGGTTACCCTGAGTTCGGTGGATCTTTCCCTGACCACAGCGAAGGGTAGTTTTAGCGGATTGCGCGTCGGCAACCCCGAGGGTTTTGCGGCAGCCAATGCCTTTACCTTGGGAGAGATCAGCTTTGCTATGAATGCTGAGTCGCTGGCCACGGATACTATTATTATTGAGTCCCTGCGGATTGTGGCACCAGAAATTACTATGGAGCGGGCCGATGGGCGCAGTAATCTCGATCAGATTCAGTCGAATATCGCCGCTTATCTGGGTACTGAACAGAGCAGTGCTGATGAGGCTGCCAGTGAAAGTGGCAAAAAGTTTATTATCCGCGATTTGAGAATTACTGACGGCAAGGTTCACTACGCTATTTTAGGCGGCAAGGGCCTTGATCTGGCGCTGCCTGATTTGCATCTTACCGATATAGGTCAGTCTGAAGGCAAGAGCGGGGGCGTTACCGCGGCCGAGGCAGCGGGAGAAATTGTCAGTGCTATTACCAGCGCAGCGGGCAAGGCGGTTAGCCAGTCAGGGGCGGTTCGGGATATAGGTCGATCGCTGGAAGATCAGGTTAAAGAAAAAGCCGGTGCGCTCAAAGGACTATTTGATAGAAAGTGATCTTTTATAAAAGAGCTGATTATTAAGAGTGGCGCATAATCCGCTGTTTTTGACGATCCCAGTCGCGCTCTTTCTCATCCTGACGTTTGTCGAAATCGGCCTTGCCTTTGGCGAGGGCGATCTCGCACTTCACCAGATGATTTTTCCAGTACAGCGCGGTGCACACACAGGTGTGGCCCTTCTGGTTAACCCCGGCCTCAAGCTTGTCGAGTTCGCGACGATTGAGTAACAGCTTGCGCGAGCGGATCGGCTCGGTGACATAGTGGGTTGAAGCCGTTTTCAGCGGAGTGATATTAGTGCCGATTAAATAGGCCTCACCATTCTGAATCAACACGTAGGTGTCAGTTAAATTAACCTTGCCATCGCGCAGGCTTTTCACTTCCCAGCCCATCAAAGCAATTCCCGCCTCAAACTTATCTTCCAGGAAATAGTTGTGCTTCGCCTTCTTGTTGAGGGCGATAGTATTCGATGGGACTTTAGGTTTCTTTTTCGTCATAGGAGCTAATTATACGTTGGCTGATCGATTTATCATAAACAAATGCACCGGCTCAGGACGTTTTTTATTAGGATCGTTCTGGGGATAGCGTTACAATTCGGGATAAAAATTGGAGAGGTTTTATGGGCTTGCAACAAAAAGGGATGCACGGAACCTGGGCTAGTCGCTGGACATTTATTATGGCGGCCACCGGCTCGGCGGTTGGGCTTGGCAATATGTGGAAGTTTCCCTATGTGGCCGGCAACAACGGTGGTGGTGCATTTGTTCTCGCTTATCTAGCCTGTATTTTATTGATTGGTGTGCCGGTGATGATGGCCGAGGTGGCTATTGGTCGCCGCGGACGCCAGAGCCCAATTAACTCGGTACGCGAACTGGTTTCAGAGAGCGGCGCGCATTCAGCTTGGCGTCATCTCGGCTGGCTAGGTGTTATCGCCGGTATGCTCATTATTTCTTTTTACGCGGTGATTGCCGGTTGGGCGCTGGATTATATTTTTGCCATGGCCTCCGGCGAATTGCGCGGCGCCAACGGTGATGCCGCCTCTGCGGTGTTTGGTAATCTCTTGGCAGACCCAGTTCGACTGATAGGTTGGCAGACATTCTTTCTGCTGCTGTGTGTCGGTGTGGTGGTTGGTGGTGTCAAAAAAGGGCTCGGCATCGCTGTCGAAATATTAATGCCGCTGCTATTTATTATGCTGTTTGTGCTCTTGGGCTTTAGTATTTTCCGCGGTAATTTTCAGGCGGGCTGGGATTTTCTGTTTAGCTTTAATCTCGATGCCCTGACCGGACGCGGACTGCTCGAAGCAATGGGGCAGGCATTTTTCACCCTCAGTATTGGTATGGGCGCGATTATGGCCTACGGTGCCTATATGCCTCAGAACGCCAATATAGGTAAGACTATTTTAACCGTGGCCTTTTTCGATAGCATGGTGGCGATTATTTCCGGGTTGGTGATCTTCCCGATTGTTTTTGCTACCCCGGGACTTGAGCCCGGTGCTGGTCCCGGATTGATGTTTATTAGTTTGCCGGTAGCCTTTGGCAGTATGCCCGGTGGTCTGTTGATCGGTTCGGCATTTTTTGTGCTGGTGACTATTGCCGCATGGAGTTCGGCGATCTCTCTACTTGAGCCCGGCGTTGCCTGGTTGATCGAAGCTAAAAATATGACTCGGGTTCAGGCTAACCTTTTAATCGCCGGTGGCACCTGGTTGCTCGGATTGGGCAGCGTATTTTCATTTAATATCTGGTCAGAGGCGACCGTGGCCGGCTTTACCTTCTTTGATTTCCTCGACTTTTTAACCTCAAATGTCATGCTGCCTCTGTCCGGACTATTGATCGCGCTGTTTGTCGGCTATGTGATGAAAGAGCAATTTGTCGATGATGAAATGCAGGGCACGCCGCCATTGGTGATGAAGCTGTGGCGTTTCACCCTTCGCTATATAGCACCGGTGGCCATCTCGGCTGTGTTTGTGATGGGCATTTACGACAAGTTCTTCTCTTGAGGTCTCTGTGAATACTGTACAGCGCACCGCTCTGGTGATGCACTCAGATCAAGCCATGTTTGATCTGGTCAATGATGTGGCAAGCTACCCGCAGTTTATGCAGGGTTGCCAGACCGCTGAGGTGTTTGAGCATACCGAGCAGCAAATGGTTGCACGGCTGGACTTAAAAAAGGGCGGCGTGAAGACCAGCTTTATGACCAGAAACCGATTGCAGGCGCCCTCGGAGATAGAGATGAGCCTTGAGGACGGGCCGTTTAAAAGCTTAAAAGGGGTGTGGAGATTTAAAGCGCTGACCCCCCAGGCTTGCAAGGTAAGTCTCGATTTGGAATTTGAATTTAACAGTACGGCGGTGGGCTTGGCTGCATCGAAACTATTCTCTAGCATGGCCAACGAGCTTGTAGACTCACTCTGTCGTCGAGCTGACCAGATTTATGGAAACAAAAATGACTGATAATAAAAAAGACACTCAAGCAAATATCACCGTAGAAGTGGTTTACGGATTGCCTGAAAAACAGAAGCTGATAAAACTCGAGGTGGCGGTTGGCACCACAGCTTATCAAGCGGTGGTGCAGTCGGGGATTTTACACAGCTTCCCTGAAATCGATTTACCGAATAGCAAGATGGGTATCTTTTCTCAGGTACTCGGCACCAAGGGGTTGCCGGAGCCGGATGCTTACCAGATGCAGGAGAGGGATCGGGTTGAAATCTACCGACCTCTAATCGCCGATCCCAAAGAAGTTCGCCGTCGCCGTGCCGAAGAGGCAAAGCTTAAAAAGCAGCAGGGCGCCTAAAAGGCCTAAAAGAAACTAGGGCTTATCGGGCTTCGGGCTTTGCAGTGCTAGGTAGGTAGTCGCCAGTCATGCGTTCAAGCTTATCTTCAGCATTGAAAAAGATAGTTACCTGTTCCTGAGTCTCTTTGCCTGCAGACGTCACTCGATTGTAATAATAATCCCAACGCGACTGGTTAAAGGTATCGACCACCAACGGTGTACCCAGGACAAAGCGAACCTGAGACTTGGTCATGCCTGGACGCAGCTTATCAATCATCTCCTGATCGACGATATTTCCCTGCTGTACATCAACTTTGTGCACGCCAGGAAACTTTACCCAGCTACAGCCGGTGGAAAGAAGAGATAAACTAATCAAACAAAGTAGAACTATTCGCATCTGTGGGGTTCCAGTTAGTTGCGCGAATAGGGATAATACCCAAAGCGACTAACATAGAGAAGAGCTAATCATGACTCTAGAAGATCAAGAATTAAAAAAAGTCGGTCTAAAGGTCACCGTACCGAGAATTAAAATCTTACAGATTCTCGAAAACTGCCTCAATCGTCATATGACAGCCGAAGATATCTATCAAGCATTGCGTGATGCCGGTGAAGATGTGGGTATTGCCACCGTCTACCGTGTGCTCACCCAATTCGAAGCGGCGGGTCTTATTGAAAGACATAACTTTGACAATGGGCCAGCGGTCTATGAGATTGATCGCGGTGAGCACCACGACCATATGGTATGCACTGACACTGGCAAAGTTATTGAGTTTCACGATGCTGAAATTGAAAAGCTGCAAGAGCGCATAGCCACCAAAAATGGCTACCAGCTGGTCGGTCACAATCTGGTTTTGTACGTAAAGCCTCTGGCCTGATCAGAGGTTCGGCTACCGTTCGTCGGGTGCTTTGGAATTATCCAAATTACTCGGCTAGACTTGTTTGAAGTGTTTAAGGAATCACCACTGAAATAATTCTCTTTTATTTCACTTTTAATTCGCCCCTAAGCATCTATTTTAGATTTTAGGAGGCAGTGGTGAGAACAAAAATAAATTAGGTCAATTCGACTCAATTTTGTTTTATAAGGAGAAATAATATGCCAAACGACATGCCAGAAAAAACTTCAAATACAGACTCTCAATTCGATATCTCGAAAAAAATTCCAACCCTATTTCAAGTTATTTATCAGGTTGCTATTGGACTGGTAGTGATTGCCGCTGTGGTTTTATTCGCCCCGCTACCGCCGCTAATTATTGCGCTTATTGTTCTCGGTGCCGCCGCATTATTGGCACTGATTGGAGTCGCGGCCTTTCATGCATTTACCTGCGCTATCAAGGCTCACTACGCGGCTAATGCAGCCGCCGCCGCTGCTACTTATGGTTTTCCCACCTATGCTGCGCTCAAGGCCTCTTGGCCATGGCTGGTGCGTTTGGCGGCCTGCTAAAAAGATTAGAATTCCCATCCCGATTATTCTGATCGGGATGGGTTTATTGCTGTAAAACCACAGGGAAGTGAGAGATCAATATGAAACGCATAGTTATCTGTGCCGACGGCACATGGAACCGTCCAGAGAAAGACCTCGAAAAAGATCAGCCCACCAATGTTCTAAAGCTCGCTCGAAGTATTAAACCAATCGCCTCCGATGGAGCTCCACAGCAGGTTTTTTACGACTGGGGTGTGGGTTCCTACTACGCTTCGGT